>MDTG01296347.1_pt1 | contig 28883 bp, 22 predicted proteins | sample 811421 | NCBI WGS metagenome assembly MDTG01 (sample SAMN05326645, study PRJNA326480) | marine metagenome | isolation source: seawater | place: Pacific Ocean: South East | collected 2011 | reverse complement strand
CTACGCGTCCGGGCGCGGCGCCAGTTTCGGAAAGCGAAGAATTGAGGCGTACCATACCCGTGGTCAACGCCCTGCGGAAGGAGTGGGGGGGAGTCCTGTCGATCGACACGACGAAGGCGTCGGTGGCTCGTGCTGCGCTGGCAGCCGGAGCAGAAATCGTAAATGACATTTCGGGTCTGCGTTGGGATGAAGAAATGATCGAGGTGTGCCACTCCTCCGGGTGTGGGATCGTAATCATGCATATGCAGGGCGAGCCGCAAACCATGCAGGCGAAACCTTCCTACCGTGATGTGGTGTCGGAAGTACGGCTTTATTTTGAGGAGCGTTTCCAGACCCTCACGGCGGCCGGTATTGAACCGGAGCAGCTGTGTTTCGACCCGGGAATCGGGTTCGGGAAGACTCTTGAGCACAATCTTTCCCTCTTGCGGGGTCTTGATCAACTCGTGGCAGGAGAGCGCCCGCTCCTGGTCGGTCTTTCGCGAAAGAGCTTCATCGGGAAGGTCCTCGGTGACGATTCTCCATCCCTGCGTGAATGGCCCACGGTGGCCCTTACGGCAGCGACCCGGTTGCAGGGTGCCCTGGTGCACCGCGTCCATGCAGTGCGGGAGAACCGGGATGCGCTTCGCATGGCGGAAGCGGTTCTATCGGCTGAACGGTAGGCGGGATCCGTATTCCGACCGCAAGCGCGGCCGGGGAGGGCTTACCTGTTCCAGTAGATGACCACGTTGCGAGTGGCCCGGCCGCAGGCGATAATATCAAGTTTTCCGTCCTTGTTGAGATCGGCAATCTTAAGATCCTCACAGGCCATCTTGTTATCATCGAGAAGATGAGTTTTCCATGCGCCCGCCGTGTCCCGGGCATAAATTTTGATGCCAACCTTCCCCTTCTTGTCCGGATTACGCCAGCCCGCAATGACCTGCAGGGAACCACTACCAAGAACGTCTGCGTATTCGAGGGCATGACCCTGGGCCAGGCTGTCGTCCAGAACAGTGCGCTGCCATCTGTCCCCGCCACCTTTCCCCCCCTCAACCTCGTAAACTGCAACGGTATTGCCATGGAGAGGTTCGATACACGCGTAGGTATTTTTCTGGGAACGGGCCCTTTCCCCGTAGACACCGAACGGATTAGCCTTACCGATTCTTATTTCCCCGGCCCCGCCATTCATGTCTGGGAGAGCAAGGTCAGAAGACTGCCACTTCCCCTCCGCATGCCAGATCGCCCGGGCTCCTTCCGCTCCGGCGATGACGACCGTATCTCCAGAATGCCCGCCTGCGACGGAGTCGAAATTATGAGTTTTGTGGAGTTCGTTGTTGATGATGGCCGTTTTCCAGCTGCCTTCAGCAGCAAGAGGGGAAGGGGGTAAGTAGGCGGTGACATTGACCCCCTTACCCTGGCCGCCCCGGTTACCTCGGCCATGCAGGGGGAGCACGACGAGGGCATATTTCTTCTGGCCGGTGTCTACCCAGCGCATGCGGTGGGTTGTGGGATCATGGGGAAGTTGGATAGGCTTCACCTCGCCCAGAGATCCAAGGTAATGAATGGAACCGGATTGCTCTTCACTGTCTGTGTTACCCGGGTTCCAATTCCCTCCGACCGCTACTTCGACCTTTCCGTCGCCATCGATATCTCTTGCTGCGATACACACGTTGTCACGCAGAGTGGTGCGCTTCGCCCCTTCATGGAGGGTGTGGAAAAGATGTTTCTTCCATGAAGGATTTTCGTACCACCAAAAGTCACGTTTGTCCGCGAGCAGGATATCCTGGTCCCCATCTCCATCGACATCACCGATGGAGAGACCATAGCCGATGGAGATCTGAGGATCGATGGTCTGTGCCTCGAAATTGAGTTGGGTCCCGGGGAGGGGAACAGCAATACTGATCGAGAAGGCTGCGGTAAGAAGGTGAAATTTCATGGAGAGGGTGTCAGATGATCTGCGTGGGGGAGCATAGCGAGAGTGGAGGGGCGGGGAAAGCCCGCACTCGGGTGACCCTCCCTGAATAATCGGTGGAGGGGAGGAGCACTGATTTGAATTAGCCCAAGGAAGACGATTACCATTGCCTGAACAAGGCTTCGCGGTAGGATCAGCGCGCGGTAGTGTTAGATTTTCTCCAAGAGCACTGGCGGAGCGCGGTAGAGATACTGATTCTCTGGGTATTCATCTATCAGCTCTATCGAACTTTCCGGGCGACCCGAGGAGCGAGGATCCTCGTGGGGGTAGCCATGATTTTCGTGGCTCTGACCCTGGCCTCACAGCTGCTCCAGCTGCCCGTCATGCAGTTCATCATCACGCGGGTGGCCGTGGTAGCAGCCATCGCCCTGCTGATTATTTTCCAGCCTGAATTACGCAGTGCCCTTGCCAGGCTGGGGAGTTCCCGGCTCTGGTCTTTCAACATCACGCAGCAGGAGGAATTTCTTGGAACCGTTGGCGACGCAGTATGGCAGCTTTCCAAGAAGCGATTTGGAGCGCTTTTCGCGATCGAGCGCAGTATTGACTTGAAGGAGCACGCGGAGACCGGAGTGGCCATCGAAGGATCCCTCAGTGCGGAGCTGGCCCTAACCATCTTCCATCCCAAGACCGCGCTGCATGATGGTGGGGTTGTTCTTTCCGGCGAAAGGGTCGTTTCTGCCTCCTGTGTTTTCCCGGTTAGCCAGAGCGAGATAAGGGACCGTTCCCTTGGATTGCGCCACCGGGCTGCGATCGGATTGACCGAGGAGTCTGACGCCGTGACTGTCGTGGTAAGTGAGGAAACCGGGGCGGTCTCCATCTGCGTAGATGGGAAAATTGAAAGGAACCTCGACGAAGAAGAATTTCGTGAGCGCCTGGAGGAAATTTTCCTGAGCGATCGCGATACTGAAAACGATGAAGAAGAAAATGCTGAAGAGGTGGTTCGGGAAGAACTGGATGCCCAAGATGGCCTCTCTCCTGGTGGCGATCGCGCTCTGGTTTCTGATTAATGGTTACCAGAAGAATGATGCCGTGATGAGTGACCCGGTCGATGAAAGCCGGGACTGATCCCGGGTGGACTTCGAGGAAGATACGAAAAGGACAGCACCATCCTGATTAGCTGATGTCGAACGGATATGTTATCACTGGAACGGACACCGCGGTGGGTAAGACCTACGTCACCAGTCGGCTTGTTCGTGAACTGCGCCTCGCCGGCGCAGATGCAGTCGGATACAAGCCAGTGTGTTGTGGGGAACGGAGCGACGCTGAGCTGCTGGTGGACGCTTCGGGCGGAGTCGAACCGATCGAGTCCCTCAATCCAGTGTGGTACCAGGCGCCGGTGGCGCCCGCGGTAGCGGCCGAGCTGGAAGGGAAACCCGTGCGTCTGCAGGAAATCAGGGATCATGCGGAATCAGTTGCTGCCCGGCACGACCATCTCCTCATGGAGGGAGTGGGCGGCTGGGAGGTTCCCGTAACGATGGAGGAGACTTTTGCAGACCTTGCGCAGGCTCTCGGTTGGCCCGTCATCCTCGTGGCCGCCAATCGTCTGGGGGCGTTGAACCACACGCTCCTGAGTGTCCGGGCGATCGAAGAGCGCGGGTTGGAACTCGTTGTGGTTCTGCTCAATCACCTCACTGAGGAACATGACATTGCGATGACCACGAATCGACACGTTCTCGGAGAATACCTGAAAGTCCCCATTCACAGCCTGGAAAAGGACGATGACTTCAACGGGCATATCCTCGCCAGGGAGATCTTGGCCAGGCAGCGGGGTGAGTCTCTTTTGCATTAAATTCAAGGGAAGCGAGGGGTGGAGCGGGTTTCCACCTTTGACATTTCAGGGGCCCGCGGCACCCTCTGGGTATGAGCTCGCGCCATTCTGTTCCAGATGCGACCGGTCACTTCGGCCCCTTTGGCGGGATGTTCGTGCCGGAAACATTGATGGCGCCCTTGCAGGAGCTGGCGGAGGAATATGAGAGGGCCTGTGCTGATCCGGATTTCCACCGGGAGTTTGAGGACCTGCTTCAGGATTACTGCGGACGCCCGACGCCGTTGTATCACGCCAGGCGCTGGAGTGAAAAAATGGGTGGAGCCAAGGTCTACCTCAAGCGGGAAGACCTGCTTCACACTGGAGCGCACAAGATTAATAACGCGATCGGACAGGCACTCATGGCCCGGCGCCTTGGCAAGGAGAGGATTATCGCGGAGACCGGGGCCGGCCAACATGGGGTAGCGACAGCTACCGTATGCGCACGTTTCGGCCTTGATTGCACGGTCTACATGGGCCAGGTCGACATGGAGCGGCAGGCGCCCAATGTCCGCCGCATGGAGCTTCTCGGGGCGAAAGTCGTGCCTGTGAGTGCCGGTCAGGCAACTCTCAAGGAGGCGGTGAGCGAGGCGATGCGTGACTGGACCGCAACGGTGGAAACAACTCATTACATACTCGGGTCGGCGCTGGGGTCGCATCCCTTTCCCATGATGGTGCGCGATTTCCACCGGGTCATCGGTCGGGAGGCGCGGGAACAGGTGCTTGCCAAGGAAGGTCGCCTTCCAGATCTTCTGGTCGCGTGTGTAGGAGGGGGATCAAACGCGATTGGTTTGTTCCACCCGTTTCTCGAAGACGAGGGGGTTCGGATGGTCGGTGTCGAGGCAGGGGGGAACGGAATTATGCCAGAGCGGCATGCGGCCCGTTTCCAGGGTGGCAAGCTGGGGGTGTTACAGGGGACGAAGACCTGGCTCCTGGCCAATGACGACGGGCAGATTGAGCTCACTCATTCAGTGAGCGCAGGACTGGATTACGCCGCGGTAGGGCCAGAACACGCCTACCTCAAGGAAATGGGTCGGGTGGAATACACCTACGCGACTGACGAGGAAGCTCTCGCGGGCTTCAGGGATCTTTCCGAGATCGAGGGGATCATTCCTGCTCTGGAGAGTTCCCATGCTATTGCCCATGTGGCCAAGGTGGCGCCCAAATTACCAAAGGATGATATCCTGATCGTCAATCTTTCGGGACGAGGTGATAAGGACATGGATCAGGCCTGTCGCTTTCTAGCGGACTAGAGGCGAGGAAGCGGAAGAGCCCCCGCTATTTCTTCCACCAGTCCGAGTCTTTCTCCCAGATTTCCTTGGAAGGACCCTTGGAGGGCTGGTCGCTTGTTGCTTCCGGCCCCTCATCATCAGGATTTTCCTCTTCTTCTTCCTCGAGAAAATCAGCCTCGATGGATTCATGTCTGGATCCGCTGCGAGCCATTACGAGAAGGATGGTGACGATCATGCCGAGGGCGAAGCTGATCAGCGCTACCATTGAGATGGCGAGGACGTCTTCGGCCGAGACAGCGAATAGCTCGAAGGCAGGCATAGCGGCAGGATTTGAGCGGCGAACGAGGGGGGGGACTTTCGGGCAGAGGCGGATAGCCGTTTCGAGCGCTTTGTCTGCACATCAGTAGCAGTGGATTGCTCCGGGGTCATGGATTTTTTGCATTTTGAGGTCCGAAAGGACCCTGTCGCATTGACAAACATGGGCCTACAGCTAGTCTCCCGCCCCCCGCGGACTCCTCCGCACCCCAGAACCGCCTGTAAACCATGAGTAAGCGCACTTACCAACCTTCAAAACGCGTCCGTAGGCGTCAGCACGGCTTCCGGGCCCGCATGGCAACCAAGGCAGGGCGGGGAATCCTCAAACGCAGGCGCCAGAAAGGACGTAAGCGACTGCTGCCCAAGGGAGCAGAGATTGCCTATAAGCGTCACACCGTCCAGCACGGGAAATAAGTTCCGACGGATAAAATCCGCAACGGTGGCCAGCCGGGCCGAAAACCATGCGACTGCCGCGCCGATTGAGTATGACGCGGCACGAGGAGTTTGCTGCGGTTCGGGCTCGCGGGCAATCTCAGGCGACCCGGAACCTGGTCATGGCGACCCTGCATGCACCTTCCCTCGGGCAGGTGAAGGTCGGTCTGATTACTTCTCGCCGGGCTGCCCGGCGGGCCGTGGTTCGGAACCGTATCCGCCGGCGACTGCGCGGCATTCTGGTGCAGCATGGTGACAAGCTCGTCCCAGCACGATACCTCGTTCTCATTGCGCGCCAACCGGCCGCGGAGGCGAGTTTTCGGGAGCTCGAGTCCGATTGGTTGCATCTCGCTAGTCGTCTGGGCATCCTCTGTGTAGATCAGGAAGCGAAATCTCAGCCGAGCTGAAGCCAGAACACTTTCGGGGAAATAAGATGAAGTACTTCATTCGACTGGGGATTCTCAGCTACCAGAGGCTACTGAGGCCGGTCCTTCATGCCGTTTCCGGGGGTGGAAACTGCCGTTATGAGCCGAGTTGCTCGAATTACTTCCTCCTGGCGGTCGAGCGTCATGGGACCTTCCGAGGGAGCTGGCTGGGGATTCGAAGGATTTTACGCTGTCATCCATGGGGGGGCTGCGGTTATGACCCCGTCCCGCCGGTTATCGGGGCCGCGGCTGATGCCGAGGGCTCATGCGCCGGTAAGACATCGCCTCGGGCGCGCTCGCGGGTCTGACTGGGCGCCGAACTTTCTTCAAATTGACTTAAAGTAGCAAAGGACCGTTGTTTTGGATCGCAAGGCTTGGATCGTCATCGTGCTGTGCTGTATCGGACTAGCAGTCAATTTCTATTTCAGCGGACAAAATCGTGAGGCGTTGCTGGAACAGCAGCAGAAAGAGGAACAGGCTGAGAAGAAGAGGCAGGAACAGGAGCGGAAGGCGGCCGAGGCTAGGGATGTGGATCCGTCCGGCGACGCTGGTGCGCCGGTCCCGGAGCTGACCGAACCGCCTGAGCAGGTGGTCGAGGAAAAGACGGTAATTCTTTCTACGAGCGGAGCAGTCTTTACCTTCACTACCCATGGCGGAGGGATCAAGCATGTCGAGATGCTTGGGCAATACGAGGTGGGAGATGAGGAGAACCAAGTGCGCATTAATGGGGAAGGAGAGCATCCGATCGGGGTGTTGACCAACGGCCCCGACAAATACCTGGACATAAAATACCAACACCTGGAAGACCTTGATACACCGAGGAGTGTGACCTTCCTCGGCTTCCTCGGTGAGCCCGATAACAGGTTGTATATTCGCAAGCAGTGGAGCCTGCTCGATGATGAGGAAGTTGATGGCCATGAATTCCGTCTCCGCCTGGAAATCACCTTCGAGAATGACGGTGAGAGTGCGGTGGAACTGGCGGATTATGGTCTTTTCGCGGGGGCTGCTCGACCGCTCTGGAAAGGCGAATGGGACCGGCACATCATGTTCTTCTACCAGAAGGATGGCGACTACAAGAAGTACCGCGTGACCAAGTTCAAAAAGGGGAAAAAGAAGCTCGCAACAAAGGATGCCGGATCGGTCGGATACGCAGGGGTGAGCAATCAGTTCTTCGTGACGCTCATCGAGCCTGAGGAGCCTTACGACGCCTGGGTCTGGGGAGACCGAGCGCGGGTCATGTTGCCAGATGCAGCGGGAGGGGGCAGTGGAGAGTCGATCCGGATGGGGTTCAGTCTCCCTGAAGAGACCCTGACAAGTAGCGGCGATAATTCGGAGCAGCTGGCTTTCGAGCTTTACCTCGGGCCAAAGCGCAATCTGATCCTCCGCAAGACTGGCGCGGATCGCGGGGACGTCATGAATTACAAGCCGTTCAGCTGGATCAGCAACCCGCTCAACTGGCTGCTCAATGCTCTCTTCGGGTGGATCTTCAGCCGGATGTCGGACACATGGGGATGGGGTTTCGCCATTGTGGCACTCACCATCATCATCCGGGCTGCGATGTGGCCGCTGCAGAATAAGTCGACCCGCGCGATGAAGCGCATGTCCAAACTGCAGCCGCAGATAAAGGAACTGCGTGAAAAATACCCTGACGACCCGGGCCGCATGAACCAGGAGATGATGAAGATGTACCGGGACTACGGGATCAATCCTCTCGGGGGATGTCTTCCGCTCCTGGTGCAGATCCCGATCTTCTTCGGTTTCTACATCATGCTGCAGTATGCGGTGGAGCTACGACAGAAGGAATTTCTCTGGGTGCCAGACCTTTCCCTGCCGGACACACTTTTCAATATGCCCTTCTCGCTGCCGTTCCTCGGCAACGGGTTCAATCTCCTGCCTATCGTGATGGCGGTCACCATGGTCCTGCAAATGGCCCTGACGCCTAAGACAGGAGATAAATTACAGCGGCGTCTTTTCATGCTGATGCCGGTAGTCTTCTTCTTTTTCTGCTATAATTTTGCTTCCGCGCTCGCGCTTTACTGGACCACTTCCAATATCTTCGCGATCGTACAGATGCTGATTACGAGGCGCTTGCCCGAGCCGGAGCTCAGAAAGAAGAAGAGCTCGAATAAGAAGGGCTTTTTCCAGCGAATGCAGGAGCGGGCCGAGGCTGCGCAAAAGGCCCAGAAGGAAATGCGGTCCCGCCAGATGGGTGGAGGGGGCCCCAGCAAGCCCAAGAAGAGGCGTCCACGCACTGGCGGGTAGGTGGAACGCACCGGAGCCGTCGACTCCGGTGGAACGAGCGGATTACCCGGCTTGACCGGATCGTCCGTCCCCCTAAGGTGGAGAGATGGAAGCCCTCTCCGCAGCTCACCAGATTCTTGAGAACATGGTCACCCAGCTGGGGTTTGAGGTGACCATTGAGGAGCAGGAGAGCCCGGAAGGGGCCTGCCTGCAGATCCTTACCGAGGAGAGTGGACTCCTGATCGGTAAGCATGGAGATCGTCTCGATGATTTGCAGTATCTTGTTAATCGGATTCTGCAGAAGAAAATGGAGGATCCTCCCCGTATCCGGATTGACTGCGATCATTTTCGGGTCAGGCAGGAGGAAAAGCTCATTTCGACCGCGCGGGAGCTGGCAGCGAAGGCCAAGGACAGTGGCAAGCCCATGAAGATGCGTCCCCTCAATGCCTACCACCGGCGCATCGTGCACAATGCTCTTATTGATGATGATGAAGTTGAGACCGTCTCCCCGAAGAGCGAAGAGCGACTGAAGCGAATTCTGATACGTCCCGTGTCTTAGGGGCAGGCGCAATACCCGCCCTGCTTTTCGGACGTGGACGGTAGCAGGGTTCCTCTCCACGCGTGGTTAGAGTAAAATGGAAACTCACCGACTTGTCCTGCCGGAAGACCTTAATCACTACGGCTTCCTTTTCGGGGGCCGCCTCCTGCGCTGGGTCGACGAGGCGAGCTGGATTGCCGCCAGTCTTGACTTTCCCAAGTGCCGTTTTGTCACCATCGGGATGGATGAAGTTGTCTTCCGACACAGCGTCAAGGAGGGAACGATTCTCTCCATTTGCTCGGAGCAGCAGAAGCTTGGAACGACTTCCGTGACGTATGAGGTGACCGTGAGACGGGGAAAGGTAAGTAATGGTGATCCAATTTTTACCACCCGGGTGACTTTCGTGAACGTTGACGAGCACGGTGACAAGGTGGTGATTGGAACGTGAAGCCATGGTGGATTCACAGGAAGTCGATGTCTCCCTTGCCCTTGACAAGGTAGAGGACCAGGAAGCTTGGCGGAGAGCGGTGGCGCGCAAATTAAGGGTTGCGCCAGCCCGTATTGCGAGCGTGAGCCTCCTGAAAAAATCGATCGATGCCCGGAAGGCACCGGTTAGATTCCGGCTTAGACTTCAGGTAGGGATCGGTGCCGCATTACCGCCGCTGGAGCCTGAACGGCCGGTGTTCCCAAAGGTTTCCTCCCCTTCCCGGAGGGTTCTGATCGTGGGTTGTGGTCCTGCGGGCATGTTTGCGGCCCTGCGCTGCCTCCAGCTGGGCCTGTGCCCGGTGATCGTGGAGCGGGGCAAGGATGTTTCCGCCCGGCGTTTCGATCTGGCCCCGCTTCTGCGTCAGGGCCGGGTGATTGAGGATTCAAACTACTGTTTCGGGGAGGGCGGGGCAGGCACCTTTTCGGACGGCAAGCTCTACACGCGGGCCACCAAGCGAGGACCGGTCCGAGACATCTATGAGACCCTCGTGGCGCATGGGGTTGCAGCGGAAATACTGACCGACGCTCACCCCCACATTGGATCCAATCTCCTTCCCAACGTAGTCAAGGCCCTGAGGCAGACGATCCTGGAATCCGGCGGGGAAGTACACTTTGGGAGCAGGGTAAGTAAGTTGCTGCTAAACGGACAGGGAAAGAGGATTGCCGGAGTCGAGACTGCGGACGGGAGGGAATTTCAGGCGGAGGGGGTAATCCTGGCAACGGGGCACTCGGCACGTGATATCCACCAGCTTCTCCTGACTCAGGGAATTGCGCTGGAGCAGAAGCCCTTCGCGATGGGTGTCCGGATTGAACATCCTCAGCCGTTGATCGACAGTATCCAGTATCACTTCGACCACGGGGTGGAGCGCCCGCAGACTCTCCCGGCGGCCCGTTATCGGCTTGCCACCACCGTGGAGGGTCGGGGGGTGCATTCCTTCTGCATGTGCCCCGGCGGATTCATTGTTCCCTGTGCAACTGAAAATGATGAACTGGTTGTCAACGGAATGTCACTTTCACGGCGCAATTCCCCGTATGCCAACAGTGGAATAGTGGTTAGTATCGAGCCGAGGGACACGGAGCCCTGGCAGGCTGAGCATGGGGTGCTGGCTGGAACAGCCTTGCAGCGGTCGGTAGAACATGCCGCCAAGGCAGCCGGTGGGGGAGGGCAGGTTGCTCCTGCGCAGCGTCTGCTCGATTTTCTTGAGGGTACACTCTCCCAGGATCTGCCGGGAACGAGTTATTTCCCCGGGGTTCGTCCTGCCCCCCTCTCCGACTTGCTTCCGGATTTCATCTCGCGTCGCCTGCGCGAGGGCCTGTTGCGGTTCGGCAGGTCGATGCCGGGTTATCTTAATGGAGAAGCCCTCCTGGTAGGGTTTGAGACCAGGAGCAGCTCTCCGGTCCGGATCCCGCGTGACCCGGACAGGCTGGAGCACCCCGAGGTAAACGGCTTGTTTCCATGTGGCGAGGGTGCTGGATACGCGGGAGGGATTGTGTCGGCAGCCCTCGATGGCAGGAGATGCGCAGAAGCGGTGGCCGAATCCCTGTCTGCTGCGTAAACACCTGCGCTGTGCGCTAGGCCTCAAGGGTCAGAAGCTCTGGATCCCGGAAACGGCCTCAGACCATCGGAGCCGCGCGGCTGCTGCGTTCGCCTTCGAAATCGTTGTGTCTCTGCCGCGGGAAGCTTACAAGAGGTTCATGAACTACTGGCTCATCAAGTCTGAACCGCATGTGTATGGAATAAAGCAGTTGAAGAAGGAGAAGAGGGCCGAGTGGGATGGGGTACGAAATTACCAGGCCCGCAACATGATGCGCGACGATATGAAAATTGGCGACCTTGTCCTCTACTACCACTCCAACTGTCAGGAGCCGGGAGTTGTTGGGGTCGCACGTGTCGCAAGCGAGCCTTACCCTGATCACACGCAGTTCAACAAACGGTCCAAGTACTATGACGAAAAATCCAGCAGGGATAACCCACGCTGGGTTCTTGTCGATTTCGAGTTTGTGGCGGAATTACAGGAGGAAGTGAGCCTGGCCGTGATGAAGGAGGATCCGAGGCTCGAGGGTATGTTGATTCTTCGTAAGGGGAACCGGCTTTCAATCACTCCGGTGGAAGGAAAACACTTTCGACGGGTGTGCAAGCTGGGAGGCTGGAAGCCTGATGGGAAGTGAGTGCAGGGATAGTTCGGCGCGCATGCCACCCCGGTCGTCCTGACAACGGGGCAGTGTTTGGCCGCCACTCAGGAAGGAAGAAGGCTCTCCACATGGCTGCGGGCCACCTGGATGCAACTGCGAAGAAAGGCCAGTTTCTGAGCCACCTTACCCACACTTGCACTGCCAGCCATGATCGCCACAAGGAAGGAAGCTTCCGCACCTGGGTCGATATCTTCCCTTACCGTCCTGTTTTTCTGTCCCCGCTTGAGGGCGTCAAAGATCGAGCGGCGCCAGACTCCGTAAATCGATCCAATTCGTTTCCGGAAACCCTCGTCAAGAGGAGACATCTCCACCGCGAAATTGCAGATCGGGCAGCCGTTGAAAAGGAACCCGGATTCAGGGTTTTCTTCCTCAACGCGCTTCAGAAAGCGGGCCAGAATCTTGCGCAGGACCGGGATCGGATCCTCTGTATCGTGAAGGGGATCTACCCACCAGTTGTTCACGGCCCCCAGAAGGAATTCATCGAGGACGGCATAGCCCAGTTCATTTTTCCCGGCAAAGTGATGGAAAAGAGCACCCTTCGTGATGCCGGCTGCGGCAACGATCCTGTTGAGGCTGCCGCCTTGGAAGCCGTGCCGGTAGAATTCCCGGTAACTTGCCTCCAGGACCTTGCGGCGGGTCCGTTTGGGATCGCGCAGGCGGGGCATAAGGGGAAATTACATACCTGTCGGAATGTTGCAAGCAGTGGCCCGGAAGAATCTGGTCCTAAGCGAGGGATAATGGATCCGGATGTTCCACCCGGGTGGGAGGGTGGCCAGATTCTCAGCCTGAGGCAGATTACTCACGAGGCCTGATCCCTGTAAGTTTCGGTCTGGACGCCCCCAGCGTCCTGGATGCTTCAGCGCGGTCCGGGAGGAAGCTTTTCGTGGAGAAAGCGTGTCATGGTCTCGTAGAGGTGCCGGCGGGTGTTGCTGCCTTCCCGGATGGAGTGTGTCCCCCGCGGGTATGTCATCATGGAGAATGGCTTGTTGTGTTCGATAAGCTTATCCACGAGTTTGAGATAGGTCTGATAGTGGCAGTTATCGTCCATGGCTCCATGGATAAGGAGCAGATGCCCCCTCAGATTCTTGGCAAAATTTATGGGAGACCCTTGCCGGAACGCTCTTTGGTTCTCCCGGGGCAGGCCCATATAGCGTTCCTGATAAATCGTGTCGTAGTGGCGCTGGTCGGGAACGGAGGCAACGGCAATGGCAGTGTGGTAGAGGTCAGGGTATTTCAGGATGGCGTTCAGGCTCATGGATCCGCCACCGCTCCACCCCCAGGAGCCAACCCTCCGGGAGTCCAGCCAGGGACGCTCCTGGAGGACTCTGCGGACCGCAGTGGCCTGGTCCCGGGGCGGAAGAATTCCAATCTTGCGGAAGGCCTCGCGTCGCCAGGCACGTCCCAGCGGAGAGCGACTGCCACGGTTGTCAAAACTCATGATGACATAACCCTGCTGGGCCAGCATGTGGTGCCAGAGGTTACCCCAGCTGTCGCGGACAACTTGTCCTGCCGGTTCGCCATAGACGTAGACCAGGAGCGGATATTTACGACTTCGGTCCATCTTGGGTGGGGCGATGCACCGGGCAGGCAGAAGGATTCCGGGTGCGATTTCCACTTCGAAGAACTCCACGGGTGCCAGGTCCAGGGCGGCGACCTTGCGATGGAGTTCCGCGTTGTCCTCCAGAGTTTCGATGACCTTGTGATCGGGCAGGCTGACAAGACGGGTGAGAGGCGGAGTGTCTGCATTGGAACTGGTCCAGACTGCAAAGGTGCCGGTCGGGGAGATGAGATAGCGATGCGTACCACGTTTTTCGGATGGCGGCGTAATCCGGGTAAGACCCTGACCGTCGAGTCCTACCCGGTATAGATACCGCTGGGCCGGATCATCTGGAGAGGCGAGGAAGAAAGCCCACTTTCCGTTCAGATCCACATGCTGAAGATCAATATCGAAGGGAGCGGGGGTCAAAAGGGTTGTCTTGCTGCCATCGCGGGAAATCACGTAAAGCTGCTCCCAGCCCCCTTCTTCACTGGTCCACGTAAACGCAGTGTCTTTCGCAATCCAGTGGAGATCATTGTGCATGACCACCCAGGCTGGGTCCTTCTCTTCGCGGATAACCCTCACTGAGCCATCCTTTCTCTGCGCCAGCAGGACAAGTTTGGTATTCTGTGGGCGGTTCAGCTGCTGGAGCACGAGCTCGCTGGAATTCTCCTGACCGGCCCAATCCATGCGCGCGAGGTAGTGTTCGCGGGGGTCTCCGGGAATCTTGAGCCAGGTGGTTTCACCAGTGGAGACTTCCACTACCCCTACGCGGCAGGCGCTATTCTGATGCCCGACCTTCGGGTATCCAAACCTGGTAGCCTTTGGGTAGCGTCCGGATACGTGATCCAGCATGATCTGCTGGCGCACACCACTTTCATCGAACTGCCAGTAGGCGATGGCGTTCCCGTCAGGGCTCCAGCGGAAGCCATCCCTGATACCGAGCTCTTCTTCGTAGACCCAGTCGAACCTGCCATTGAAAACCTGCCTAGAAGTGGAGGAGGTGAGAGTGCGGATGGAGTGGTCCGCGAGGGATTCAAGGTGAATGTTGCGCTCCCGGACGTAGGCCACCTGTGTGCCATCCGGACTGAGCTTGGCAAACATGAGGGAGGCGGGGTCCACATTTTCTCCACCCAGTTGACGGATTTTCCCCGTCTGCCGGTGTAGAATCCAGTAGTCTCCACGCGAGTTCGAGCGCCAGACACGCTTGGAATTGGTGTAGAGCAGGAGGAGAGACTGGTCGTTGGAGAAGGAGTAACCATCGATCTGGAGGGCCTCCTTCCGTCCGGGGGGAACAAGATCCCGGGCTGTAACAATACGGTGTGCTTGGGCGTGCTTGCCGGCAGTTCCCATCCAGATTTCCTTCTGGCCCTTGTGTGGCCCCTCTGCGACCGGTCGGAGGAAAGTGTAGCGTTGCCCATCTTCCAGCCAGCGGAGATCGAAGCGCTTTTCCTTGAAATCTTCCTGCTCGTGAATGCGCTCCAGGGTAATGCGGGAAGCAGGGGTAATGCGGTGGGGATTGGCCTGGATGGTTCCGGGGCCCTGGAAAGCCGAAACCAGCAGCAGCATTTTTGCAAAGCGAGTTTGAAGCATGAGTTGGGACATGGCGAGATATCGACGGGGTCTTCTGCGGGGCTGAAAAAAACTGGAGCTGGCGCAGGAACCATTTCCACAATAAGAGCAGATATTCAAAATGTCACGAGTCGCCCATATCCTGCTGACTAGATTTGATGTCCGGCTTCTGATTATTCCCGGTGTGCTCGTGGTTGGTAATCTGGCCCAAGGTGGCTTCATCCATCCAGGCCTGTTGCACACCCGGGCGGACCTTGTCCGGATGCAAAAGGAGGTTGCCTCCGGGAAGGGGCCAGTGTTCGAGGCCTTTCGCTCCCTTGAGAAAAGTCCCTACGCGGCGGCCAGCTATGCTCCGAAAGGTCCGTTCCCGGAATGGGGGCGAGCTCCTAATATCAGGAAGGGGGAGGCGGAAAGCGATGCGCTCGCCACTTATCAGAATGCCTTGATGTGGACTATCACGGGGAAAAGGGATCATGCGCTGAAGGCGATTAGCATTCTGAATTCGTGGACGAATACGTTGAAGAAGGTCGGTGGTATTGATGGGGTGCTAGCGGCCGGATTGCAGGGTTTCATGTTTGTCAATGCCGCGGAACTGCTGCGTCATACGGACTCCGGGTGGACTGAAGCGGAGGCAGCGCGTTGTGGAAAGTGGCTGCAGGAGGTCTGGGACCGGACCATTGAGCACTATGCCTATTTTGCGAACGGAAACTGGGAGACTGCAGCCTTGCAGACCCGCCTTGCGATCGCGGTTTATTGTGATGACCGGGACATGTTCGAGGAAGTTATTCGCTATGCCGTCGCGGGGGCTGGGAATGGGAGTATTCCGCACATGATTATTGACTCAACCGGTCAGTGCCAGGAGACCACGCGGGCCCAGCATTATGCCCAGCTGGGACTGGGCCTGCTCGCGTGTGCGGCTGAAGTAGCGTGGAACCAGGGAGTGGATCTCTATGGCTGGGGAGATAACAGGATACTCCGAGGATTTGAATATACGGCCAAATACGGACTTGGGGAGGATGTTCCCTTCCGGCACTACCTCGACCGGACAGGGAAATATGGGTTCGGGGGGCGGCATAACAACTATACGCAGATCTCCCCCCTGAGTCGGGGTAGCTTCTTCCAGATCTTTGAAAGAGTCTATAATCACTACGAAAACCGGAGGCGAATCGCTACTCCCTCTTTGAAGCGGGTAGTTCGAATGAAGGAGCCAGAGGGTTTCAGTAGCGATAACATCGGACTGGGAACCCTGACGCACAGGCGGAAGCCTGCAGGATCCCCGGCCGTAGTTGGGGCGCCAGGTTCACCGGCGGGGTGTGTTGCGCGGAGTCTCCAAGACGGAATCCGGCTGCGGTGGGTAACCTCGGTAGACCCGGTGGGGGTAAGCAATGCGCAAAGCTATGAGGTAATGCGCTCATCCGTATCGGGAGGGCGATTCCGGCAGGCTGCCTCCGGCCTGACCACCCCTGAGTTTTTCGACAGGAAAGTAGATCCCGGCAAACTCTATTTCTACAGGATCACGGCGAGTAACTCAGCTGGAACCAGCAGCCCCTCCATGGAGATTTCCGCCAGTGCAGGCTTGCCGGCCAGCTGGAGGGTCGCCGACGTCGGAGACGTATCCATTCCTGGATTTGCCGAATACGACGGCAAAGCGTTCACACTGGAGGGGGAAGGGCATGATATCGGGGGGCGCTCCGACGAATTCCTTTACGTTCATACAGCCATGGCGGGAGATGGGGTGATTACGGCGCGAATACGGCGTCCCATGAGCTCGCAATGGACAAAGCCAGGGGTCATGATGCGACAGTCCCTTGACTCCGACTCCCCGCATGTGTCGGTCCTCCTGCAACCGCATTGGAGTGGCTCGATGGTTTCCCGATCAGGGAAGGGAGGGCGTAGTGTTACCGCTAAGCTCGTGCCGCTTGGGGAAGAACATGTCATCAAGAAAAATCGCCTGAGCAGCCCCTACTGGGTGAGGCTGGAGCGGGTGGGTGATCTTTTCAAGGGATCCATGTCGGCAGATGGAAAGGCATGGGAGAAGCTTGGCTCGGTCAAAGTGAAGATGGGAGAAGTGGTCCAGATTGGCCTTCCTGCCTGCTCACAGTTACATGATGTCACGACCACCGTTACCTACGACCGGGTGAGTGTGCCTTCGTGGAGCATGCCGGGTTCCTGAAGGCGGAGAAGTCCCCGGCTCAATCTGGCCTGAATTCTTCTGCGAAGCGCCAGTTAGTAGTGTAGTCCCGGGTCAGGGGGATGTCCGAAACCTCCGCCCGCACCATTTCAACTGGAATACGGTTGCCGCGCAGCACGCGATCGTGGAATTCACGGGCACTCATCTTGCCCGAGGCCACCAGTTCCTGGTGGAGGACGTGAAACTGCATGCCGCCTAGCATATAGGCACACTGATAGAGGATCGGGGTTCCGGGCGCGAGCGAGCGACGGACTTCGCCCTCTGCATGAGCAGGCTCGTGCCCGACCACTTCGACCAGGAGGTCCACGCATTCCTGAGGCGTGAACTCTCCGAGGTGGTATCCGAGAGAGAAGATGATGCGGACGCACCGGTGCATGCGCCAGAAGAGAAACCCCATCCTGTCTTCAGGGGTTCTGGCAAATCCCCGGTCCCAGAGCAGCATCTCCCAGTAGAGAGCCCATCCCTCGGTCCAGAAGACGGTGTTGTATATGCGCCGGTGGGTATTGTAGCGGGACGTCATGAAGTCCTGCAGGTGGTGGCCGGGAATCAGTTCGTGGTGCACGGTAGCAGCGGAAAAGTGTGGGTTATTTCCGCGCATACTCATCAATTTATCTGCGTGTTCCATGTCCTCGTGAGGGTAGGAAACGCTGATGGTCGAGCCACCTGTGAAAAATGGGTTATAGCGTTGTCGCCCCGGGGACATCATTCCTACCCGCCAGCTGTCCTTGGCAAGTTGCGGGATGGTAACCAGTTCATGCTTTTCAAGGTAGGCGATCGCCTCGAGGGCAAGACGTCTGATCACAGCTGACTGTTCGCCGGGAGCAACGTGCTTGCCCTTGACGTTTTCGAGGGCGGCGGCGGTGTTGTCTCCAAATCCGAGTTCTCTTGAGACCTTTTTTTGCTCCGCAACGCACCAGGCCAGCTCGCGTTTGCCGAGCTTCACCAATTCGGCGGCCGAGTAGGGAATCATTGCCTCTTGAAGAAGGGCGGCGAGCTTGTCTTTTCCTGCGGGTTCAACATGGTTCTCGCCATTGAATCCTGCCTGTTTCCGTATTTCCATGGGCTCTGGTTTACGCTGGGAGTCCGGCTTGAAAACATCAGCGTAGGCGCCGAGGGCCGTGGCCACCCGCTTGCTCGGGGCCGTAATCCACCAGGTAAGGAGGGGGTCGTAGCCACGATAGTAGTTGAACCAGCTCTCCGTGGTCCGTTGTAACTCGCGGATTGCATCCTCTGCGGTCTTGAAGCGCCTCTCGGCAATCTCATCGAGTCCCTCCTCTTTCTGGCGTTCTCGACTGGCGATGACCAGGGCCTCCATCTCGTGGCGCTGGGCATCGATGGTCCGGGCGAGTTTCTCAAGACCGGGCGCGAGCTTCTGTGGATCATATTTTTCCTGCGCCCGGCGGCGATACTCGAGGGTGGTGATCTGCTCGAGGAAGGGAACAAGGGAAGCGGTTGAACGAAGATGTTCGGCTTCCCGCGAAAAAGCGGACTGGTCCTTTTCCAGGAGGTGTCGGAAGAGGATGTAGTCAACCTTTCCGGAGCGGTTCAATCCGCCAAAGTCCATTCTGAGGAGGACCTTGTGCCAGTCCCGGTAGAATTTCTTCATCCCTTCAATACGTCGTTGCTCAAGGCGGGACGGGAACTCTCGCTGATAGGTATCACGGTCTCGGTGGTAGCGATCGAGTAGATCGCGGAAATCACTGGCGTGGGAGGTGATCACGTCTCGTCCATCCGGGGGAGCATAGTGGGGCCCGCGGGTGGAAACCTGGGCGGGAAGAAACCCGGGGAGGGCAAGGACCAGGATCGTGATCCGGATGGGGGTGACAGTTCTTTTCATGGCGTTCATGGCGAAAGCGGTATTACGGGTTCCTGGTCCGGGGATGCTGGCGTCAACCAGGTCTGCAGCAGCAGGAAAATCTATTCCGGTTGATTGTAGTTCGGTGGTTCCATGCCGAGCAGGTGCTTGCGGAAGAAGTCTACCCGTTTGCGGTGTCCATGATGACCTCCGCCTCCGTGTCCACCGTTTGGAACGACCACCAGCTCGAAGTCCTTGCGGGCACGAATGAGGGCGTCGGCCAGGCGCATGGTCGATTCGGGAGGAACGTTGCTGTCCAGTTCTCCCACGATAAGCAGGAGCCTGCCCTCAAGAAGGTGGGCGTTATCGATATTAGAAGACTCGCCGTAGTGAGGTCCGACCGGATAGCCCATCCATTGTTCGTTCCAGGAGGCCTTATCCATCCGGTTGTCATGGCAACCGCAGGAAGAGACTGCGACCTTGTAAAAATCCGGGTAAAAGAGGAGGGCGCCGGTTGAACTTTGGCCGCCTGCGGATCCTCCGTAGATGCCTACCCGGCTGATGTCGTACCACGAATGCTCCCGCGCGTAGGCCTTATGCCACAGAATGCGATCCGGTAACCCGGCATCTTTCAGGTTCTGCCAGCAGACGTCGTGAAAGGCCTTGGAGCGGTTTGCGGTTCCCATGCCGTCAACCTTGATTACCACGAACCCAAGGTCTGTCCAGGTAGAGTATCTGCGTCCCGGGCTCCAGCGCTTGGGGACGTAGGAATCATGGGGACCCGCATACATGTCCTCAAGCACGGGATACTTCTTGTCCGGATCGAAGTCAGTCGGTTTACAGACAATTCCCCAGATGCCCGTTTTCCCATCGCGTCCCCTCGCCGAGAATACCTCCGGAGGCTCCCAGCCGGTCGCGAGTAATTCGGAGATATCGGTTTCCTCCAGTTTACAAACGAGCTCTCCGGTCGAGACACGTCTGAGTTCGTGAATGGGAGCCTGGTCGACACGCGAATAGGTATCGATGAGGAATTTTCGATCGGGAGAATACGAGATCTCATGGTATCCGTTACCGTCGGTCAGGGAAGTGAACCCGCTACCGTCAAAATTAACACGATAGTAGTGGATGAGGTAGGGGTCCTGATCCTTATTTCGCCCGCTGGCACGGAACCAGACCTGCCGCTTTTCCTCGTCGACCCTGTCGATGTAGCGCACGACGAACTCGCCAGTGGTGACCGGCTTCATCGAACCGGAATTGACATCGACGAGGTACAGGTGCCGATGACCGTCCTTCTCCGAGAGATACAGGATCTCCTGGCTGCCCTGCAGCCAGTTCACCTTCTCCATGCCCAGGCGGAGGGCGTGCTCAGTCCAGATAAAGGTATCGCTCTGCTCATCGATGATGTTCCGGGCTTTTCCAGTAAAGAGGTCGAGTTCCACGACACGGAAACGTTGGTGCCCACGGTCAATTTTTTCGAAGCGCACGTGCCTTCCGTCCATGGTCCAGCGCAGGCGGGGTCCCCGAAAATCGATCAGGCCTCCCTCAGGTCTCTTCTGCTCCTGACGAGCCACGTCGAACCAGTTCAACTCGTGGCTGGTAAACTTATCTCCGGGCAGGGCGTAGCGCCGGGAGTGAAGCTTAGCCCGACCGCCTTCCTTGGGAGAGGAGGCCACCATGTGAACCTGCCCGATGTCGCCTGGCTGGACCCGGAAGGAGATCAGGTTGTTTGAATTTGGAGCCCAGAAGGGAGCCTCGTAACGGTTGTTTTCCGTGCCGTCCCGTGTCAGTCGGATCTCCTCGCCGTCTTCGAGGTTCTCGCGGATCCAGAGGTCATGATCTCTGATAAAGGCGCGCCATTTGCCGTCCGGGGAGAGGTCGCGGGAAGCTCGGTAGGCCCTGAGCTTGGCAAGTGGCTGCTTCTTCACCTCTTCTGCCTCCGATAGTTTACGGGCTGGAGGTTGTTCGGTCTGCTCGATCTGGTAGCTGGAGAGATTGCAGAGAAACCACTTTCCGTGGAAGCGAAAGGTTGTAGTTCCAGCCTGAAGGTCGAATTGCAGCTGGTCGAGGGTCAGCTGGATGGCTGTGGGATTCCCAGCTCCCGCCTGTTTTAGCGCCGCCGCCATCCTCTTGTGATCAAAGGCACGCTGGCGGACTCCTTTCTTCAGGTCAACAAGGACGAATTCGCGAGCGCCACCGGGGAGATCATTCTGGTAACACATCCAGGAACCGTCGGGTGCCCAGTTTGGGCTGATGCGCTGCTTGTAGACCTTGGCGCAAAGCGGAGCGAAGGAGGCAACCAGGGTTGCTAGGACTGCGGGAGCTTGACTAATCTTCATACTGCTCTCACCAGTCTCCACAAAAATGGGGCCTCCTTACAATCACACAGTCCTGTCAGGGGTGCGGAAGCAGGAAGACGAGGAGCCGATACTCATCGCTCCGGGTTGTTTGCCTTCCGGCCCGAACTGCGGTAAGAACCGCTCATGCCTGAACAGGATCGTCGACATTTCCTTTCTTCCAGCTTGCTTCTCGGGGCGGGATGCTGGGCCGGCACCTCTCCTCGGGTCCGGGCCGCCTCTCCGAACGAGAAACTCAATATCGCCTGTATCGGCATAGGAGGACAGGGAGGAGGAAACCTTGGAAGGGTGGCAGGGGAGAATATCGTGGCGGTGTGTGACGTGGATGAGAAGCGGGCCGGGAAGAATTGGACGCGCTTTCCGAAAGCCAAGCAGTATCACGATTACCGCCGGATGCTCGATGAGATGGACAAGTCCATCGATGCCGTCGTGGTCAGCACCCCGGATCACACCCATTTCCACCCCGCGCGGCAAGCCATGCTGATGGGGAAGCACGTTTACTGCGAGAAGCCCCTGGCGCACTCTGCGTGGGAGTGCCGGGAACTGACCCGGATCGCGCAGGAGATGAAGGTGGCGACCCAGCTTGGGAACCAGCGTCACGCTAACGGTGGAATGCGTCGTACGGTCGAAGCCGTCCAAAGCGGTATGATTGGGAAGATCAGGGAAGTTTTTGCCTTTCAGGGTGGGAGTCGGGGCATGCCTGCGCTACCGGAAAGTTTTCCTACGGTTCCAGGACACCTGAATTGGGATCTCTGGCTGGGCCCGGCCGAGAGCAGGCCTTACAGCCCGTCCTACTGCCCCTATAACTGGAGATTCTGGTGGGACTTCGGGACGGGTGAGACTGGCAACTGGGGTTGCCATACCCTCGATATTCCCTACTGGGCCCTCGGTCTGAGCCATGCAAGGCGGGTAGATCTTGATGTCGTCCCGGATGCTTCTGAGATCGATTCCCAACGAACGCCCAAGCGCATGCAGACTCGCCTTGATTTTGAAGCTTCCGAAGATGGGACGCGTCCCGCGGTGTCCGTCCACTGGTGGCATGGAGCTCCCCAGAAAGAGGTATTCAAAAAATACGGGGCTGAGCAGAAACTGGTTCTTTTCGTCGGATCGAAGGGGACAATTTCAGCCGACTTCGGCGGATACCGAGCCAGAATGTTTGACGGTTCGGATCCGGTTGTGCCGGCGCAGTCGATTGCTCCGTCTCCCGGCTTCCACCAGGAGTGGATCAGGGCTGCCAAGGGGGGGCAGCATGCGACATGCGACTTTGTCGACTACAGCGGGCCACTGGCAGAGGGCGTCCTCCTTGCCAATGCAGCATGGCGCTCGGGGGCCGGATTTGACTGGGATGCCACAGCTTTCAAGCCAACCGGGAACGGGAAGGCCGAGGAGTTCATCCACTCCCAGTTTCGCGAGGGCTGGAAGGTCTAGAAGCCCACGGATCAGTTCCCCCGCAGGCGCACGAAATAAGGCTCTCCTCCGGGAGCCATGGGAGTTGAAAGGCGCAAGGTCACGGTGGCGGTGCCATCGCCGTTGTCGACCTCGCCCAGCGTTTCGGTCAGGTCGGGATCGGAGTTCCAGGTCACCAAGTCACCCGAGGTTTCAACGGTGAGAGTCCCGAGGGCATTTCTGTTCTGCTGGTAGGTTAGAACGAGGTAGCTGTCGGTGGTCCCATCAATCTCAAGGCTCTCAACACCGATCCGGAGGCCCGGAGAGTCCGCCGCCAGATCCGGACGTGATCCGTAGAGAAACTCGAGGAAGTTACTGATGCCGTCGAGGTCGTCATCGCCGGCGGGACCACCCGGCAGATCGTAGCCGGCGGCCCAGCTGCCGTAATCAATTCCAATGGGCTCGGCTATTCCTGGTGAGCCACCTGCAGTGCGGCTGGCAGTCCAGCTGGCCGCAAGCCCCGGGTCCGGGTTGCTGGAGGGATTTACAAGGACAAGACTCGGACCAGCACCATCTGCGCGAGTGGCCCATGGCGATTGATCGTTGTAAAAAAAGTTCAGGATGGGATCAAGGTCGGCGCCGGATACGAGGATCTGTTCGCCATCGTTGCTGAGGCGGCCGGAGTATTCGAACCATTGCACATCTGGAAGCGGTCCATAACGAGCCTCGTAAGCGAGGCGACTACGAACGAGAAGGATGCGGGCGCCGGATCCGAGGACCGTAGCGTCGGGAAAGGTAAAGGTAACTCCCCGGTCGAAGTGTACACCGGTGAGGTCAATATTCCTTATGCCAATATTAAGGAGCTCGAGAAACTCGTAATCATCCCGGTCGCTGCTCACTGCTTTCTCAGCGGGGAGTACAGGATTGGAGGGATGATAGTGCAGTTCAGTAATAACGAGGTTTGCGGGGCCCGCAGGTTCGGTATCAATCGTGAATAGAGCCTCATTCAGAGCGCTCCATTCGCCCGTGTCATTATCGTAGGCACGGGCGCGAATCCACCCTGGCTCATTCAGGAAAAACGGGTTGGAAACATTTTCCCCGCCACCATCCCCTCCAGCCGTGGTCTCGCCACGGAGGACCATGTCCATCCGAATATCCGAGCTCCCTCCACTACCCTGGTGGACTTCCACCGCGAGGGTATTTCTTCCGTCGAGGAAGCTGGTGCTGGGGATGGTGTAGTCAGACCAGGAGGCCTCGGAGCTCGTAGTTCCGCTGGCATACTGGTCGAAGGCTGCGTTGGAAGGCAGGTTGGGAGTACGGATGATCTCGCTTCCATTGAGATAAACAGCCGCTGCGTCGTCATACTTGAGGCGAAGGGTGAAGTTCAGATAAATGGTGGGGTCTGGGATATCGACGCTGGTCCGAAAGTAGGTGGTGGGATATTTGCTGCTGCTGTCCGGGCCATAGGAAAGTGTGGTTCCAGATCCTTCGCCGTCTGATCCGTAGCCAAGCTGGGAGGGCCCCTGGGACCAGTTCGCTTCGTCGAAGTCACGTTCCCGCCATGCCACCCCCTGGTCACTCCCATCGTCGAGAAAACTCCAGAGATATCCGGTCGTGATAAAGGTCCGGGGACGCTCCACTGGGTTTTCGCCGCCGAAGGAAGCGAGGGTTGCGGTCGGGTTCGGAATTCCTCCGGGCAACCTCGGATCACTTCCGTCCAGGGTGTAGTAAATGGTATCCGCGTCGGTTGACATTGTGAGGGGGGTGGTCGGCATGACGGAGCCACCGTGCTGACTGAGGACAGGGGCAATGATATCGGGATACAGCCCCCCAGCCTTGAAACGCCCAATCATCGTGTTCGTGAGCCCCCGGAAGTGATTGTCGACGAGGTTCTGCTGGTAATTGAGCCAGTCCTGATATTCGCGAAAGCGGTCACCCCACCGGGCGGATTCAGCAATAAACCCTGGCCGGGCTTCATCCACCCGCTTCTGGAGGCGCTCGATATTCCGGGCTGGGGTTAATGCGCCATCGTTAAAAAAGTGCATGTGGATCCGGTCTGCGACCAGCATGGCAAAGTCGGTATTGCCACTGCGGAGCCTGTTCATCAAACTGAGAGGACCGGCCTCGTTTACGGAGCGGTTCGTGCTTCGCAGGTAGCCATCGGCATCCTTCATCTGGAAGCGGAAAGGCTGTCCCTGGCTCCTGGACCCGAGCAGCCTGACTTCGCTTTCTGAATTGCCGCTAACCCAGAGCAGCATGAAGTCGATGAGGTTAGCGACATCGATGTTTTTATTATTGTTCACCCATGGTTCCGGACCAGATGCCAGCGCTTTCGCTTCATTCCAGAAGATGCCGTCACCATCGTAGACCTTTTCATCGTTTCGGAATCCGTCATTCAGGTTCACCGCGTCATAGTCTGCCTTGGGACCTCCAAAATAACTGGAAGCCATGTCCGCGTTCCAGCGCTCACGGAGGTGGTATTGACCCCAGTAGGTTCCGTTCAGGTAGACGTGAACAAAGCGTCCGTGTGGAGCAAGATTTCCCATGTCCAGCATGGAGTCGTCGGTGAAGCGGTTGGACATGTAGGCCCCTCGCGACCTCATGTCATGGGACCCACTTCGCAGGTCCATGATGTCAAAGCGGTCGGTTGGGGGGTAGTGCTTGTATTCGAAGCCGTCGAAGAGAGGATACTCAACTTTGGTGGCCCCATATTGTGATCGGAATCCAATGCGGAAGCTCTTCTTCGGGAAATTGGTATAATATCCCCCGAAGTGCTTCAGCCCGGCGTTTTCCTGAAATCCCGGCCGGCCATCGGGGAAGATCATCTCGACGGAGGTCGGAGACTCGCTGCGGATGTTGCCCCCGCCTTCATTTTGAAAGGGACTGGGATTATCCGTGACGATGGAGACGGTAGGAACGGCCTTCAGGGAATCCACCATCAGGGGACCAAGGGTTGCAGACCCCGTGACCGAGCGCCGCATGCGCGGTTGATTAACCACGTCTTCAGGAAAAAGATAGGTCTGGGTGTCGATGTTGGTGGGCCTTAGTCCAGCGAGATGGGCCATGGCACGCACGATCGTTGTTTCGGTGATCCGGATAGGTCCGGTGTAGACCAGGCCTCTTGCAGGGCCGGGGGGACTTCCATCCAGCGTATAACGGATTTCGGCCTCCTCGGTGGATGAACTGATTTCGAGATCAAAGGGTTCCTCGAAGAAGCCTCGATCAACGGTAAAGGAAGTGTCGCCGACAAAGCCCTCGAAGGTGTCGCCATTAAATGTGCGCGGCGAGGGCGTCGCGAGGTAACCCGGACCTCCGATCGATGGATCCGTAATTCTTGTGCCCCGCAGTTCGGCGGTGATCAGCATGTCTGAACTGTTGAGCCCGTCATTAAGACCGTGTATGGCGAGGACATTTGTTCCCGTGGTCAGGCTGTTCGTAAAAGAGGTGATGTCGTAGTCCTGAAAGTTGACAGCCTCACCATCGGAGTGATTACCGGTGGCTTCAGAGTTCCAGGTCAACCCCCCCGGGGCGTTCGCATCGGCTACCAGCACGTCATTGAGGTAGGCAACGAACCCGTCATCGTATTTAAGCCTGAGGATGAGGCTGGTGATAGTTGACGGGTCACTGACTTCAAAAGGGACCCGGATGTAGACGGATGTATTTACGCCGTTAAAATCATCCCCGAGATTTCCATCCGTTCCAAACTCCTGGGCGTAGGTATCGTTCTCATCATACCCGATCCCCATCTGGGCTGCCCGCCATCCGGAATCATCAAAGGCCGGCAGGCTCCAGGCTCCGCCGAGTGAGTCATCAGCGGGAATAATGACCCGGGCTTGCTGGGTTGGGCTGATTAACATGGTGGGCGTCAGTCCGCCACCCTGCATGAGTCCATAGGAGGAGTCTTCAAACTGGCGAGGGACCGGACTTTGATCGGTTCCGTATTCAGCCAGGATCGAGGTTCCGTCGGGATGGACGAGGGCGAGATATTCTCCAGCATTGGAGATCCTGAAATTTGTATGAAGTTCAGATTCCGGATCTCGGCGGTCTTTGCCCGAGGCGAATATCACGAGAAAGCCGTTCTCGCCTAACTCGACTGCGGGGAAATTCCAAAGGGTGAGAGTGTCTGGTGTGTCAGTAAGAAAGTAACCCTCAAGGTTTACGGGCTCAGCTCCGGAGTTGAAGATCTCTATCCAGTCCGAGGCGTCACCATCCTCATCCTCTAGCGTGGTCCTGTTGTCTGCCATGAACTCCGTAATATAGAGTCTGGCGCTTGCCGAGGAGACACCCAGGAGAAAGCTGGCGAGGAGACACAGGACAGGAGGGTAATGACATCTAAGCATCATGGATTTACCAATGCTGAAGGACCGGTCATTATACCGACTGCGGTCCAGATGGCAGGCAAAATATGTATCTCAAGGATGGTCGCCGTCGCCCTGGACCGCGGAGACCGGTGCTTCAGCGGGCCTCAGGCTTTCTCCAACCAGACTTCGTGGTTTCAGTCCGAGTCCATAATCAGGAAATGAACTCATGGATAAAGCAGGGTCTTCCCAAGCTCCGGAGGCCCTGGTCGAGTCTCTGGAAGAAAAAGCTGCCGTGGCGTATCAGCGTTTACCGGGCCATCGCCCGGTGATCTCCCGCTCCTCTATGGGAAGGGCTGTCCTTTCTGCCTTGGCGGGAGGCATGCGCTCTTCCCCTTCGACGGTCGTGATGCCGTACCAGAGTTCACTGTCCCTGAGGCATCCGGGTTTGATGGAAGCGAATCCATCACGGGTTCGGTGGGCGCCTTTCAGCCGGTCTGGCTGGTTCCGGAGCAGTTTGCCCTCGTGGGCGACCGCGGCAATAACGATGCCTGCGACCGCCAGAGGGAGGAGGCCCTCGAATTGCAGCGTCATGGCTGAGGGCGTGATCTCCCGTCCCTGCCATAATACTCGAAAGAAACGAACTGCCGGGACCGGCTTTGACCGATTCTTGACTTGGATTCATCTTTAAATAGCCTTGGGATTCCTTCTATTATAAATCTTCTTCAGAGCATCCAGCTATGTATTTCCGAGTCCCTTCAGTATCTGTGCTGCTGGCTGTATTGAGCATCTGTGCCACGCAAGCCGAACTCATCCCGATCTCAGGTATCGAGGCTTTCCATCAGGGAGATAGCCTCGATGGAGACGGTTCGGTTCTCGATGTAATCAACGGCACGGGTATGAACAAGGTTGATCCGGAGGATCCCTCCACTTGGACGATCAGCTCGGTGGCGTGGCAGGATGACTGGCAGGGATTTCAGGCGCCGGGAATTCCAGACAATACGTGGGCGGTGATCGATCTGGGGGCTCCCGTCGTGGAACTCGAGACGATGTACCTGTGGAATGTTCAGGAACCCAACGCAATAGACCGGGGCGTCGACGAGTTCGAAATATTCCATGCGAGTGAGCCGGTGGTGCGTCCACCTCGGACCAGCGGAGCAGTCACGCCTTACGATTTCTCCAGCGGGGGCTGGACCTCGATTGGCGCTACCAATCTGGCGAGGGGTGCGGGAATTGGCGAAACTGGGCAGGCCTTTGACGTATCGGAGGCCGCTGGAGCGCGCTTCATCGGGCTGCGCCTTCTCAGTGCGCATGGATCAACCAGCCGAGTTGGTTTCGGGGAAGTTGCCTTTACGGACACCGTGGACGAAAACGCCGTAGTGCCGGGAGAACCGCTGCCCCCGCCGCCTCCGCCGCCTCCGCCCAGTGGGCCGGTGCTCATCCCGGTGGGAATTGAAACCTTTCATCAGGGCGACAGTTCTTCTCCCGGAAATGGTTCTAATTCCCGGGTTATTGACGGCTCCGGGATGAACAAGGTCGATCCAGATGATCCCGCAACCTGGACCGTCAGCAGCAGTGCGTGGGCGGACGACTGGCAGGGTTTTGCAGCACCAACTGCAAACGGGAACTGGGCAGTACTCGATCTTGGGGCGCCCATGGTTCTCGATCGGATGTATCTCTGGAACGTGCAAGAGGCCAGCGCATTGGACCGGGGAATGAATACCTTCAATCTTTGGCATACCAACCAACCCACGGTGGCTGTGCCCGCGACAGGCGCGAACGTGACCAACTACGAATTTAGTAGTGGAGGATGGACTCTTCTCAACCCCGACGAGCCTCTCGCGCTCGCAATGGGCAGCGGGGTTGGTGACCAGAGCCAGAGCTTCGATGTCTCGGGAGCCTCGGGCTCGCAGTATATCGGGATAGAGATCCTTTCCAACCACGGTAGCACGCAACGCGTGGGTTTCGGGGAAGTGGCTTTTACGATTGGTGAGGCCGACCTGCCGTTGCCACTCGACGTGGCTTACGACCCCCTCACCGACAGTTTAACACTTTCCTGGGCAAGCGAGGGGGGTCTGCACTACCGGATTCGCAGCGAAACTGATTCCTCTGCGAGTGTGCCGATCGATTGGCCTG
>MDTG01035976.1_pt1 | contig 28885 bp, 36 predicted proteins | sample 811421 | NCBI WGS metagenome assembly MDTG01 (sample SAMN05326645, study PRJNA326480) | marine metagenome | isolation source: seawater | place: Pacific Ocean: South East | collected 2011 | reverse complement strand
ATTTTGTCCAGCTTGATATCCAATTGCAATAGCTTGTGAATTTTGTTGATTATATCCAGCAGCTGTTCCAATTGCAATAGAAAATTGAGATTGATTAATATTTCCTGCTGATGCTCCAATAGCAATAGAAAATTGACCTTGATTGGTTTCTCCTGCTTGATTTCCGATAGCAATAGAATTTTGATTTTGTTGATTTTTTCCAGAATTTAGACCAATTGCAATAGATTGTAAATTTTGTTGATTTTCTCCAGCAGATCTTCCAATTGCAATAGAATTTTGACATTGATTTAATTTTGCTGCTTTAGGACCAATAGCAATAGAATGTTTTTTTTGATTATGATGTCCTGCTAAAGGTCCCAATGCAATAGCTTGATTACCTTGAAAATCTTTTCCTGCACCAACCCCCATACTAACAGCATTATTACCTTGATTATTTCCTGCTGCATTAGATCCAATTGCAACTGAATATTTACCTTGATTAAATTTTCCTGTATCAGATCCAATAGCAACTGCTTCTAAACCTTGATTTGAATTTCCTGCACCTTTTCCAAGAGAGACGGATTGCCTGTTATTAAAAGGACTATTAGAATTATTAGAACCTGGTTCTTTAAGAACATAATTTGATATAGATTCTACTCTATTAAAAGTTGCATTTGATAAAAGACTACTACTTGCTCCATAAGAAAGTGGATTTAAAATATTAGAATTTTTTCTACTTTCATTCATATTATTTCTTAAATATAAGTTTATATTTTTTTTTTTTAATATTTTTAAATTTTAAAAAATGAAAGTTTTAATTGCATCCCCATGTTTAAATTATATTTGTAGTACTAATTATACATATAGTTTAATTAAAACTATAGAACTATTAATTAAATTAAATATTGAATACATAATTAATTTTAATAATAATTTAATTACTCCTTTATCTAGAGATATAATTACAAATAATTTTTTAAATTCTGATTGTACTCATTTATTTTTTATTGATACAGATATATCATGGGATGCTAATGATTTTATAAAAATTCTAACAAACTGTAAAGATATTTTAGGTGGTTGTTATCCATTTAAACAATATTATTTTGATAAATTTTCTAGTGCATTTACTATATCAAATTTAAAATATAAATTAATTAATTATGTAGCACTAAAAAATGAAAATCAGGATAAAATAACTAATAGTGATATTGTAAATTGTAAAAATTTAGGAACAGGATTTATGTGTATTAATAAACATGTATTTTTAAATTTAGCTGATAAATGTAAAAAATATAAATATAATGATTCAGATCTGATTAATTATTTTGCCTTAACATATAATGATATTTATCTACCTGAAGATTATAATTTTTGCAAATTAGTAAATGATAATAATATGTTTGTTCAAGCAGATATATCAGTTAATTTAACTCATGAAGGAGTAAATATTATTGAAGGTAATGTTAAATTAAGTAGTTTATAAAAAATAAAATAATACTTAAAAATTTGTTTTTATTAAATTATAAAATGAGAGTTTTAAAAAGAAATGGAGAATTTACTGAGGTTGAATTTGATGAAATAACTCGAAAAATTAAATTTTTAGCAGATTTTGAACCAAAATTAAAAATTGACCCATCTGAATTAGCTCTTAAAGTAATAAATCAAATTTATGATGGAATTACAACTTCAGAATTAGATGAATTTACTGCTAGTACCGCTTCTACTATGTCTTTATATAATTCTGATTATAATTTACTTGCTAGTCGTCTTATAATTAATAATCATATTAAGAATACTCCATATACTTTTTGTGAATCAATGAATATTTTAAAAGATATTATATCTGAAAATATTTTAATAATTTGCGAAAAATATAAAGAAGATATAAATAAAATTATAGTTGAATTAAGAGATTATAATCTAAATTATTTTGCATTTTGTACTCTTAAAAAAGGATACCTATTAAAACATAATAATAAAACAATCGAAAGACCACAATATTTATTTATGAGAGTAGCTCTTGGTATTCATGGGAATGATATTAATAATATAAATTTTGAAGATGTTAAGAAAACATATGATCTGTTAAGTTTAAAACAAGCAACACATGCTACTCCTACACTTTTTAATGCTGGAACAAAATATCCACAAATGAGTTCTTGTTATTTAATTGGTACTAAAGATTCTGTGGATGGTATTTATGATACAATTAAAGAAGTAGCTTTAATTTCAAAATGGGCAGGTGGAGTTGGAGTTCATATTTCTAATATTAGATGCGATGGATCTGAAATAGCCAAAACAAATGGTACATCACAAGGTATTATGCCCATGTTAAAAGTATATAATGATACTGCGAGATACATTAATCAAAGTTCAAAAAGAAATGGATCATTTGCAATGTATTTAGAACCATGGCATGCAGATATTTTTGTATTCTTAGATGCTAAAAAAAATAGTCCAGCAGATGAAAATTTAAGAGCAAGAGATTTATTTTATGCTTTATGGATTCCTGATTTATTTATAGAAAGAGTTAAAAATAGAGAAAAATGGTCTTTGATGTGTCCAAATAAAAGTCCTGGACTTACTGATGTATATGGTGATGAATTTAATCGATTATATTGTAAATATGAAGCAGAAGGTAAATTTATTAATCAAGTTGATGCGCTTGAAATATGGAATGCAATTATAAATAGTCAAATTGAAAGTGGTACTCCCTATATGTTATATAAAGATCATGTAAATAATAAATCTAATCAAAAAAATATAGGTATTATTAAATCTAGTAATTTATGTTGTGAAATTATGGAATATAGTGATCATAATGAAACTGCTGTATGTAATTTAGCATCAATTTGTCTACCAAAATGTTTAAAATATACTACACCAACTATTTTTGAAACTGTAGTTTATACTAAAGATAATTGTATTTTTTGTGATAAAGTTAAATATTTATTAAATTATTATAATATTTTTTATAAAACAATTAAATCTTCTTATTCTGAAAGATTAGACTTATATGAAAAATATACAGATGAAGAAAATGATATTGTTGTTAATACTATGCCACAAGTATTTATTAATAATGAACGAATTGGAGGATATGAAAATGTTTTAGAATATTTAGATAAAATATATAAACCAAAATTTGATTATGAAAAATTAAGTGAGATTGTAAAAATATTAGTAAAAAATTTAAATTTGATAATCGATAATAATTACTATCCATCTGAAAATTCAAAAAAAAGTAATTTAAAACATAGACCAATTGGTATTGGGGTTCAAGGATTAGCTGATGTATTTATGGCAATGAATTTACCATTTACTTCATTAGAAGCATGCAAAATTAATAAAGAAATATTTGAATGTATTTATTATGTAGCATTAGAACAGTCAATGAAATTAAGTATAATTAATGGTCCATATGAAACATTTAATGATAGTCCAGCAAGTAAAGGCATTTTACAATTTGATATGTGGAAAAAAGAACCCTCTTTTTATTCAATTAAACAATGGAATGATCTTAAAACTGAAATTATAAAAAATGGAATTAGAAATAGTTTATTAGTAGCTCCAATGCCAACTGCTTCAACTGCACAAATAATGGGTAATAATGAGTCATTTGAGGCATTTACATCAAATATCTATACTAGAAGAGTATTAGCTGGAGAATTTATTCTTGTTAATGATTATTTAATTAGTACACTTAAAAAATTAGATATGTATAATAAACAAATTATTAATCAAATTATATTAGATAGAGGATCAATAAAAAATATTAACTTATCTAATAATTATAAAGATATATTTAAAACTGTATGGGAAATTTCACAAAAGAAAATATTAGAAATGTCTGCTGATAGAGGAGCATTTATTTGTCAGTCACAAAGTTTAAATATTTTCATTGAAGATGCTAATCCTAATATAATTAGTAGTGTTCATTTGTATGGACACAAACTTGGATTAAAAACAGGATCATATTATATTAGAACAAAACCAGCTTTAAATTCTCAAACTTATTCATTAAGTCATGAAGAAACAAAAAATATACAAACTAATGAAAATTGTATATCCTGTAGTGCTTAAATATTAAATTTTTCCTCATCCTCACCTAATTGTAGTTCAAATAGAACACATAATTTATTATGAATACTTATTGCTTTATTATAATCAATAATTGAATTTAATTCTTTAATATTATCATTTATATATTTAATAAATTCATTTTTACCTTCTGATTTAAACCATAATAAATCACTAATTGATATAAAATATTCCATTGACCAATTTAAATCACTTCCACATGAAACTAATAATTCATATATATCTACATCTAAACTATTATATTGTTTTAATTCAAGTAATAATAAATTTATATCTTTTAAAAATTGATTATGTGGTTTCCATTCAAAACTTGCTTCATTAAATTTATCACATAAATCATCCATCTCAATATTATTTGTATAGTTAGATACTTCAATATCAATTTGTGATTTATCTTCACAAACTTGCATTTATTATATAAATAATAATATGTTTTAATTAACTTAAAAATTGTAAAAAATTTAAGTTTTTATAGATGTTATTTATTTTTGTAGACAAAGATTAAAAAAAACTCGCATTCTATTTCTTTTATTGCAAAATGAAGATGAATGAATTAAAAAAGGATGCATAATTAATATATCACCTGCATTACAAGTAATTTCTATTTTATTTAATTTATTGGATAATTTATCAATTTTTTCAAAAATATCCATTCTCTTATTACTATTTACATAATCTTCAATAAATTTATGAGAATTATTTAATATAATAGTTCCTCCTCCACCAGAATTAACTTTTGTAATCATTGGTAATATAACTTCACCTTGTTTATAATTTAAAAAATTATTATTCATACCATCTATATGCCAATTATTACAAAATTGTATGTTTAATGATTTATAAAATGGAAATCTTAAATGTATCCAACCAAGATCATTCGAAAAAAAATTCCATTTATTTCTATGTAATTTATTAAAAAAATTAATTAATTTTTTATTTTGGAAAAATTCATTCCAATTTTTATAATCTTTACTTAATGGACAGTTTTTATTTTTATCTGTAATAATTAATTCTTTACGATTTCTATAAGTTTTTTTATTTAATGAATCAATTTTATATCTTTTTAATTTTTTATAAATTTCAGAACTTAAAAATTTATTACATTTATTTTTTGATATACAATTTTTTAATAAAATGTAACCATCCCTATCATATTGTAATATTAATTTTTCCATTATTATTATAATATGACTTTACATTTTATTTTTAAATAATCTTATAATTAATTTGTGCGAGGAATCTGTGTATTTTGACTAATTATAACTGTAGGAGTATTTGCAATAAATTTATTAATTTGATAATTATCTAACAAACTTTTCGAGATACCTAAAATTTTTGGATTTACATAAGCCCCACATGATCTTGTTACTAATACAGATGGAATATAATTAATATTATTAATATGTTTTTTATATAATGGGTTATTAACTAAATTTTTTGTTCTTTTTAAAGTATTAATCATATCAACTCTATTTGCGGATTGATTTTTACCGCGACTTGATACTGCATTTGGTAAATTAGAAGAACTAAGACCATTATTTTCAGGTAACTTTTGTACTAATAAAATTGTTTTTGGTATATTTTCAGGTAAAACCATTTATTATTTATAATTAATATAATATTTTAATTTATTCAATAATTATATAATTTTCTGTAATCTTTTTTGGATTTGCAAAAATACATAATTTTTTATAATCAGGATTATTTAATTTAAATTTTTGATAATATGTTAATTCCCAAGGCCATAACAATTTAGATTCTTTATTTGAAACTAGATATAAAACTGGTTTATACAATAATTTATAAATAATCTCATAATATTTGGTGTATATATTAATTCTTTTACTTTTAATAATTTGAAAATTAAATTTAAGATCATTTAATAAAATATTTTTAACATAAAGTTTATATTTTTGAACTATTTCATATAAATTTAATTTTTTATAATATAATTTATAATTAGTTTGAGTATTATTATTAATTTGTTTAGGAATATAATAATTATCTTGATATTCAAAAACCTTTCGTTTTTTTAAAAAATCAAATTTATTTTTATATGGTTCATGACAAATTACGCAAAAACTTGAATTTGGATTATAATCTTGTTTGATAACTTTTTTTAATGACGATTTTTGTGGTCCAATAAAATTTTTAATTAAGGTTGCTTTTCTAAAAACACATATATGATATTTACAGGGATCATAATATGGTCCTGCTTTTGTACAACTATATTCTACCCACGGTATTTTATATAATCCAGAATTATTTTTAATTTCATATACTTTTTCTGCTTCCTTTTTTTGAATAACACCATTACGAATAATAATATCCATTATTTAATATAAATTAATAATATAATCTTAAATAAGTTTAAAATTGTAAATATTTTTTAAATAAAAATAAACTTATTGCTGCTAAGGAACAAACTGTTAATCCCCAAATTATATCCATAATTACCACATTTAATTTCCATTCTTTTAATATTGCATAATTTACTAAATTAAATACACCATATACAACAAATCCAACTGTAATTCCATATATTATAGATTCATAGATTGAAGAAGAATCTTGTATACTGATTATATAAGCAATTAAAATCCAAGATAAAATTGCACTTATAAAATTTATTGGATTTTTTGAAATATAATAATAATTTTTTGCAAATGATAAATATATAAAATCAAATAATATTAAACTAATAAAAACAATTACCATACTAATTAAAAATGTACTTAAATTATTAGGTAAAAGATTTAATATTGTTTTCATAATCTTAATATTTAAATTTATTTTTTTTTATGAGAATAAATTTTAATATAATTATTTTATAATAAAATTATTATTAAATTTAAAAAAAATATATTATAATTTATTAATTAATGTCCGGTATTATTAAACCAAGAGTTGTTAATTCCTTATTAATAAATAATGAACTTGGTCAAAATTTTATAACTCATTATTCTTCAGCTCCTATATATGGTAAATATGGTACAGAAAGTTATTCAATGCCAACACATTTGCCAATTAATTTTTCAATTAATGGTAAATCTAGTAATATATTACAATATCCATCTTTTGTAATAAATAGGTTAAAATTTAGATTTATAATAGGAGATATAGATCTACAATTATATAACTATATTTCTAAAATAATATTAGATAATCCACAATTATTTGATGAAATTACTGGTGATGATAAATTAGATCAATTAATAATATTATTAAAATTTGGAGAAGATAATGAATTTAATTCAAATTCATCTTTAGATGTAACATTAGACGAAGATGATATTCCTTTTCTAAATATAATTGAATCTCAAGATCAGTCCTTGAGCACAGAAGATGATGAAGATGACCAATTTGAAAATTATTTAATAAATGAAATAGCAAAAATTACAAATAGATCAAATAAAATTAATTATTAATAGAATTAAATATAATTATAGTTTGAAATCAATATAAAAATTTAAAATAATAAGTGATATAATCGCTATAGCTATTATTAATGAATAAATTGGAATTTTATCATTTAAAGCAAATTTTTTAATAATAAGGACGCATATATATGTTAAAATAATCCAAAGTGATTGGAGAGTAAATATATTTAAATTCTTTTTTAAATTATAGTATGAAAATATCTTTATTAAATATTCCAATACAGCAAAGCCTATACTAATTGAAATTATTAAAGGTAAATTATCAAATTTCTTTATAAAATAAAAATTTCCAAAACTATATATTAGAGCTGCTATAAATAATAATATTATAAAAATTACAAACATTTATTATTAATTAATATTTAATTTTTACTTAAAAAAATAATAATATTATTATTTATACATGTCACAACTTCCAGAACCTCTTTTACAAAAAAGTAATAGAAGATTTGTTTTATTTCCTATCCAATATCCAACAATTTATGAAGCATATAAAACTCAAGAAAAAGCATTTTGGACAGCAGAAGAAATTGATTTCCCTGGTGATTTAGCAGATTGGAAAAAATTAAATGAAAATGAACAGATATTTATAGAAAATATATTAGCTTTTTTTGCTGGAAGTGATGGTATAATAATGGAAAATATTGATTCTAATTTTTGTCAAGAAATTCAAATACCAGAGGTTAGATTATTTTATGGATTTCAAGAGGCTATGGAAGGTATTCATTCAGAATGTTATTCTAAAATGATTGATACATTTATTAATGATGAATCTAGAAAACATGAATTATTAAATGCAATCACTAAAATTCCAGGTGTTAAAAAAAAAGCTGAATGGGCTTGTAAGTTTCTTGATAAAAAAAAGTATTCTTTATCAAAAAGAATAGTTGCTTTTGCAATTGTTGAAGGAATATTTTTTGCTGGAAGTTTTTGTGCAATTTTTTGGATAAAATATGTAAGACAATTAATGACTAAAGCTTTAACTAAAAGTAATGAATTAATTGCAAGAGATGAATCACTTCATACTGATTTTGCAGTTTTATTATATTCATTTATTGTTAATAAATTGCCTGAAAATGAAATTCATTCTTTATTTAGAGAAGCAATTGATATTGAAATTGAGTTTATTACAGAAAGTATTAAGTGTAATTTAATTGGAATGAATTCATCTGAAATGATTAAATATATAAAATTTACTGCAGATAGATTATTAAATCAATTAGGTTATTCCAAAATTTATAACGAAGAAAATCCATTTCCATTTATGAATTCATCATCATTAGATGGTAAGACTAATTTTTTTGAGTCACGAGTTTCTGAATATAATAGATCTGAGCAACTAAATGGTATTGGAGTTACTACAGCTCAAATATTAGATGATTTTTAATTTTTAAAAATATTATACATTCCTGATGCTCCCTCTACAGCAGCAAAAGCTTTAAAATGATTAGTTAACCAAACAGTTGTCCATGATATAATAATACCAAAAATACCAATTACTAAAAGAATAATTCCTTGCGTTGTTTCATTATCAGGTTTCAATGCTGCCTTAGAAGTATCATTAGGATTATAATAAATTGTATTTATTCTATCTCCTACTTTATAATTAACTTTTTCATTTGTTTTTATAGTAACAGTAACACCTATTGAATCTAAAACTGCATTAAATGAACAGGTATTAACATTATTATTACCTTTTGTACAATCTGGAGCTTGCGTTACAGTACCGAATGTTTTTGCAGTTAAAGTAGGTTTATGTCTAAATGCAATTATTGATAAAATAATTAAAACTATACATACTATTGTTCCAATAATTGCACCCCATAATGCATATAATTTTCCAAAATCAGCTGTACCAGAATAAATATTATTTAAAGTTCCCATTTTTATAATTATAAATATATTTTAATATATAAAAAAAAATAAAATTATTATTTAAAATAATGAATAATTTTATTAATTTTACTCTTTATTCTTCATTTTTAATTTTTTTATTTGGAACATATTTATTTATATCAAAACCAAATTATTTTAATTTAATAGTTATTATTGTTGGAATAACATCTATTATAAATCATTATCATAACTATAGTGATTCTAATTATACTATAGACAAATGGCCTGTATATAGAATTTGTGATTGGATTTTTGTTTTTATTTTACTAATATTAATTTTTAATGATAACAAAAATAATTTAAATTTTTATAAATTTAGTATAATATTATTATTTTTATATATTTTTATAATATGGAGTAATATATTTAATTTAAATAAACAACAAATAAATCAATGTCATTGTATAAGTCATATATTATTATTGCTTTTTTTATTTTTTATATAAGTTTAATTAAAACCACCTACTAGTGTATCTAAAATTGTTTTATCTGTACATAGTTCTTGTACTAGCATACCAAATGCTGCTAGCATTGCTAGGCGTCCATTTGAAAGTTCAATATCTTTAGCAGTTACTTTACTAAAAGAAATTTTTTCAGTAAGATTTAGAGGATCAAAATTATATTCACCTGGTACATGTTCATCTTTGAGCTTAAACCAATTCATTGGATCCATTGGATACTGGTAAGCTTTTAGAAGCTGACAAAATTCTGATACTCCAAATATTCCAAGAAGTAAAAGCTGAAAAGTTAGATCTTGATGACTTAGCTCATTAATTCCGGGTTGATTACCATTAAAAAGTTCGAGTGTAGGAATAGTTACTGCACTTAGCATTGCAACTCGACCGTGTTTAATTTCTGCTTCTGAAATAAATTTTGAAAATGATTTAGCATCGACTTTACTTACTGGAGGTGTTGTAAGTCCCATAGTATTTGAAATAAATAGCATTAGAGCACAAATAACAAACTTCATTTTATATACATAAATATATAATAAATCTTTAAGTTTATTTTTAAAATTAATTATATATATTATTAATAAAATGGAATTATCAGATTATGAAATTCTTGGAATAACTCCAAAGGCAACTTTTAGACAAGTTAAAAATGCATATTATGATTTAGCAAGAATATATCATCCTGATTCAAAATATTCAGATAAATTTATAACAAATGATGAAAAAAAAAGGGCAATTCTTAAATTAAATATAGCTTATGAAAATATTAAAAAAAAAATGAATGTTGTTGAAACTGATTTACCAAAACAGGACTGTATTTATGAACCATTGCAGATTACAAAAATAATTAATATGGAAAAAATATCACTTGATGATTCAAATCAAGAGATGAAAGATAAATTTAGTAAAAAATTTAATTTAAATTTTGAAAAAAATCATAAAATTCAAAGTTTAAATGATCCCTATTCAATATTTTATATAGAACCAGAAAATATAGAAGATCGAACTAAATTCTCATCAGAACTAATTTTACCTAATAATCGTCCAATTAATCCATTAGAATATGGCATAAATTATGTATATGATCATTCATCTGATAATTATACTGATATTCGTCATTTAGAATATAATAATCCTAGTTATAATATAAATGATGAATCAAATATAGATGAATTATATGATAAAATATTAGAAGAGAGAAATAAAAAAATAGAATTATCAGAATCTGAAAAAGAATTTATAAATAAACAGAATGAAGTTACTAAAAAAATATTAGAATCAAAAAATAAAATTTTTTTAAATCAAAATAATTTATTATTAAATTAAAAATTTACCATTCAAATATTACTGAATTTTTCCCTTTAACTGTAAATCTAAAATTTTGACCAAATAATGTTTTTAAAGTTATTGGATTATTATGTTGATCTTTTCCAATAAATTCAGAATATTCATAACACATTTCATATAAAATTTGTTGCATAATAAGTTGTGGATGTCCAAGTTTATCATTTAAAAAATCATAATAATTAAAATAAAATACAGTAGAATTTTTATTTTTACTAATTTCTTTAACAATAAAATTAGATATTTTGTTAAAATATTTATTAATAAGTATTTGAAAAAGATTTTTTCTTTTTTCTTCTTTTGATAATTGATCTGTAGAATTTTCTAAAGAAATTCTTTGCCGCTGTGATTTGTTATTAGTTGGTGTAATAAATCCAATTCCTAACATTTTTTATATTATCTTATAATTATTTTTAAGTAGATATAAAATATGTAATAAATTTTTATTTTATAAATAAGTTGAATAGCCCCAAATTATAATACTTATTCTACCTTTTTCATCTTTATTAGTTGTTGGTGGAATACCGTGTCTAAAATCAGTATTAATTTTATTTCCAAAGGCATATACTGTGCAATTTTCTAAAGGAAAGTTAATAGTTTTACGCGTTGTTTTATTATATTCAGCACTTTGAAAAGAAATTTCTCTTTCAGTACCAAACGAAACTCCAACTGTTATATTTTGATATTTAGCTTTTTCAGAGTTAATGGCAGCTGCATCATGATGATAAGGTTTCCAATCATCATTATCATAAAAATTTAAACGAGTAGCACTTGGAGTTAAATGAAAAAAATTACACAATTTTTCTATTATATTGATAAAAGTTGTACTTTTTTTTTTCCAATCAATATTACTTTTATCATTTGCTATCAGATGTGTCTCACCATGCCAAGGTAAATATATATCATGTGATATTTCATTTAAAAGGAGAGTATAATAATTAATAATTGGATCAAATAATTTATCTATTATGGCAATTTCATTTTCATTTTTGATAGGAGAATTAAAAATAATTTTCATAGTAGGAGGATCATAGTTGGGTATAAAACTTTCAGTATTTTTTACTTTTTCTTGAAGTTTATAATCGTGTGAAAATTTACAATTTGGTCTATTACATTTATTAAAATAATAATTTCTACATATATTATCTATATGTTGAAATTTACAATCAGGATTTGTACAATTACCATTTATATAATGTTTACAAATACTCATTATAAGTTATAAAATTATTATTTTTAAATTGTTTTAATAATTTATTCATTATTTGTTAAATTACTTACATTAAATAATTCTTCTAAATAATTAGAATATTCTTTTAAATCTTTATTTTCAGTTAATACTTTATTTAAGTTATTATATGTATCCCAACTATATTTTTCAAAATAATCTAATTTTTCATTTAAAAATTTTGTATTATAATTTTTACAAATATTACTTTTTAGTTCTTTACTATAATTCCGTTTAAAATATCTTAGATCTCTTTTTAGATTATTAAGTTTTACCATTTTATTATAGTAGTAATTGTAATCTTTAAATAAATTATTTAGATATTTTCAATAAAATTTATAATTTTATTAGCTAATTCTTTTCTATATTCTTTTCTTATATTTGATATAGTTTTTTTAGAATTAAATTTCCAATTATTAAAGTTCATTTTTTCTCCTTCTGCCATATCCCATAAATTAAAATTTTGAGCAATATTTGCCCAACGATCATCTAATAAATCTGGATGTCCTACATTTTTAATAGTTAGAACTTCTACTGATTTATGTAAATTTAAAAATTGCCATTCAGGAGGTTTTTTATTATCTGAATTTATTAATTTATCAGTATTTAATACAAGTAAATTATATTTTGGTTTTATTAATGGACTATTAAATCCATTAAAACTTAATAGTGGTACAAAAAGTGGATCTAATAAAATTGCAGCATTTATTTTTTTGGATTCCAAAATATCATAGTTAAATGATGAATGACCAATATATGATATTTTATCTGAATTTATAGCATTAGTAATATCTTCAATATCAGATTTAACTATAGGAGAATTACCATTTATATTGATGATAGTTAAATTTTTTTTTAAATCATTAACAAAATTTGAATAAATAAATTGTGGCATTGTCCCATATAAACCCGTTCCAAATAATACAGGTGGTCCATTTCCTGAAAAAGAAATAGTTTTTCCTGAAGAAAGTTTTAAAGAATTTTGAAATAAAAATGAATTTATACTAATTAAATTGAATATAAATAATAATTTTACTAAAAAATTTACCATTTATATTTAATTAAATATTAAAAATTTAAATTTAATTTATTTAATCTACTTCTTCAACTCTGGGTCCACCATGTGTTGTTTCATCTTTTGAAAATTTGTTTATATCTTTTTCTAAATCATCCATTGTAACTCCAGATGGTAATCCTCCAGATATAATAGGTTTCATTTTCTCCTGAAATTCTTCTATTTTTTGTTTATAGATTTCAACTGTTTCATCATGATTATTATCAAGCCATTCCATCATTTCATTAACTTCTTTCTCAATTTGTGACTTAATATCTGTTGGAAGTTTTTCTCCAATATTTGGATCTGATAATAAACTCTTACATTGAAAAACAATTCCTTCTAAATTATTTTTTGCATCTATTTTATCCTTAATTAATTTATCAGCAGTTGAAAATTTTTCTGCATCTTCAAGCATTTTTTCGATTTCTTCCTTTGATAGTTTTGTTGAAGAATCATTTTTAACTTCAATTTTTTCTTCTTTTCCTGATGATTTTTCAACAGCTGATACAGTTAAAATACCATTAGCATCTAAATCATATGTAATTTCAATCTGTGGAACTCCTCGTGGCATCGGAGGAATACCAGATAATGTAAATTCTCCTAATTTATTATTATCTTTTGTTAGTTGTCTTTCTCCTTCAAAAATTTGAACTGTGCAAGCAGGTTGATTATCAGAATATGTACTAAAAGTTTGTGATTTTTTAGTAGGTACAGTTGTATTTCTTTCAATAATTTTTGTCATAACACCTCCAGATGTTTCTACTCCTAAAGATAGTGGATTAACATCTAAAAGTAAAATATCATTTACCTTTGAATCTTTAATTCCAGATAAAATTGCAGCTTGAACTGCAGCACCATATGCTACTGCTTCATCAGGATTAATACTTTTATTTAGTTGTTTACCATTAAAAAAATCAATAAGTTGTTGTTGAATTTTAGGAATTCTAGTGGATCCTCCTACTAGTACAATTTCATGAACTTTACTTTTAGAAATTCCTGAATCTTTCATAACTTTTTCAACTGGCTCAAAAGTTTTTCTAAATAAATCATGACAGAGTTCTTCAAATCTTGCACGAGTTATTGAAGATGTAAAATCAATACCTTCAAATAAAGAATCAATTTCAATATTTGCTACAGTACTTGAAGATAAAGTCTTTTTAAGGGTTTCACAAGCAGTTCTAAGTCGTCTTAAACTTCTATTATTATTCGATAAATCTTTTTTATGTTTTCTTTTAAACTCATTTTGAAAATGCATAACTAATCTGGTATCAAAATCTTCTCCACCTAAATGACAATCTCCTGCAGTTGCTTTTACTTCAAATATACCACCTTCAATTGTTAATAGAGTTACATCAAATGTTCCACCTCCTAAATCATAAATTAATACATTTTTTTCATCATCACCATCTATTTTATCTAGACCATAAGCAATTGCTCCAGCAGTAGGTTCATTAATAATTCTTAATACATTTAAACCTGCAATTGCTCCAGCATCTTTTGTTGCTTGTCTCTGAGCATCATTAAAATAAGCTGGAACAGTAATTACTGCTGACTTAACAGATTTTCCAATATATGCTTCTGCAATTTCTTTCATTTTTGAAAGAATCATAGCTGAGATTTCTTCTGCTTTAAATTTTTTAATTTCATTTTTATAATTAACTTTAAATAAAGGAATATTCGAACTATCAGCTTCTATCTTAAATGGAAAATGTTTTAAATCTGATTGAATTTCTGAATCATTAAATAATTTACCCATTAATCGTTTTGCATCAAAAATTGTATTTTCAGAGTTTGTACTTGCCTGATTTTTTGCAGCCTGTCCAATTAATCTTTCTTCTTCAGTAAAAGCTACATAGCTGGGTGTTGTTCTTAAACCTTGATCATTGGCTATAATTTCAACTTGATTATTTTGCCAAACTCCAACACAAGAATATGTTGTTCCCAAATCAATTCCAATCGCAATTTCAGATTCAGTCATATAATTTTATTATAAATTATTATTTTTAAGTAAATTTTATTTTAACCTGTTGAATATTAAATATGAAAAATAAATTATCTTGTTATATCTTCTTTTTCTATTAATAGTTAAAGTTGGGATGCAGTTCTTTCTGGATCTAAAAATCCAGCTTTTTGACCTGTTCTAACTCTTTTTGCAGCGCGTCCAGCAGATCTATATACATTTTCAGTTGTTTCTCTAGTTTCAGAATAATTAATTGCATTATTACTATTTAATCCAAATTTAGTTGCCTCTAAAATTGCATCTTGATTTGCACCTAAATATAAAAGAGTAATTCCATAGTTTAAAGCAGAATTTATTAGATGTTTAAGTGAATCATTTGTATATCTTTTACTACAATTTTCTAATCCATCTGTTGCAATATAAATAACACATGAACTAAATGCATTTGGATCTGTAATTTTTTTAGTAATAAAAAAAAGAAGAGTATCGCCTATTGCATCAAGAATAGCAGTTTGTCCTCTTGGTTTTAAATCTGATACAGGAATTGGATTTACTTTCGTAATATCTAGTGATCTAATTCTTAGGTAGCTCTCATGATCAAAAAATTTTAAAGAAAATTTAATAATTTCATTTTCAGTTTTATTATTTTTGAGTTCATCAATTGTTGCATTAATTCCGCCTACAGTATCTGTTTCTTTACCACTCATAGAACCAGATCTATCAACAATAGCTACTATTTCTTGCATCATAATTTTATTATAATTTATATCTTTAAATAAAAAATCAATATTATTAATATAATTTTTAGTTTCTTGCATTAGTGAATATGATATTTTTTTTGCAGGTATAGTTTTAATAAAATTTTCATCTAATAATTTATTTATTTTACTAAAATAAATATTTTTAATAATTGATTTTATTTCATCTTTAGATGAACTAGGATAATTATAAATTTGATATTGAATTATTCTTTTTATTCCAGATATTCCTAACATTTCTATTTTATCTGCATCAGATACTATATCTCTTAATAATTGTAATTTTTTCAGATTAAGTTTTTTATTGTTTTTTCTTTCATATATTTCTTTTGATAATGATATATTATTTATAATTATTATTATATCATAAATTTGTTTATCTGAGAAATAAAGTTTTTTTAGTTCTAATTTAAATTTTTTTTTTAATTTAATATACTCATCTGAAGAATTATTAATATATTTGTGATCCCATAAATCATGAAATAATGCTGCAACTTCTATTTTATATATTATATTTTGATCTTTAATATTAAGAAGATTACATATATTCAGAGCATTAAAATAAACATTTTTAGCATGTTTAATTCCATGTGATATATCTCTATTTAAAAATAATTCTTTAGCTAAATTATATAATTTTAATGATCTTTTTTGCATTTAATTATTATAATAATATAGATTGTTTTTTATTTAATCAATTTTCTTATAATTTATTTATTTATTTATATTAAATATAATATTAATTATAAATAAATGGATAGTTTAAGAATTGAGACATTTCATAAATTAACTGATGTTCAAAAACAATTTTTAAAACAAAAATATCCTGATAAATTTGATTTTTATAATAAAAAAATTCAAAATTTATATTTTAATAATAATATTATTATGAAAAATGAAAAAAATAAAATTCCATTAGTTTTATATAAAACTGGTCCACAAAACCTATTATCTAATAATATTAAGAAATTGATAGAAGATAACTGCAAAATTTTAAAATGTACATATGTATATTTTAATGATAATGAATGTAGAGATTTTATACAATATAATTTTGATAATAATGTATTAAAAGCCTATGATAGTTTAATTCCTACAGCATTTAAAGCAGATTTATTTAGATATTGTATCTTATATAAAAGAGGAGGAATTTATGGTGATTTAACTCAACTTAATTTAAGATATATTAATATAAATAAACATAATGTTGATATGTTAATAGTAAAAGATAGACCAGTGCAAGAGATGCTTAATGTAATCCAAATTAGTTTTATGGCAACAATACCAAATAATAATTTTTTAAAATATTTAATAAATCAAATTTCTGATGATATTTTAAATAAAAGAAAAGGAAACAATCCTTTAGATATAACAGGCCCTAGAGCATTTGGAAGATATTTTTTAAAATATTTTAATATTAATGATATAAAAAGTAATTTAAATACTTATACAGGCTTAAATCAAGAAAATTATAAAATTAATATGCCATTTAAAAATATAGGTGATTATATAAGTGATATAAACTCAGGTGAAGTATATGTCAAAAATTACTTAGCTAATCATAAAAAAATACTTTATAATTTAAAAAATATACATTATGATCAACTATGGCATGAAAATAATATTTTTAAATAAATAATTTTTTAAATATTTATATTATAATATTAATAGTATTATGATAGATAATGAATCAAGCTATTTATCATCTCTAAATAATTTTATTCTTACTTTGGGTGTAATTATAGCATTTTATGAATATTTTATTCGTGGTAAAAAATTTATTAATAGTAAAATTTCTTATACAATTTTAGCTTTATTAATTGCATTTAATTTATTTTTAATTGCATCTGTTATTCAATTTCATAGAAGAATGTTAACTGAAAAAAATAATCAAGAAGGAAAAAATTATAATATAATTTTAATTATTAAAGGACTAATATTAGTTTCTATACAATTAATAATTACTTTTGTTATAGTAAAGGATATATTATCATAAAATTATATTATCATTTAATTTACAGATTTCTTTTAGTAAATCAGAATAACTACCATTTGAAGATATAAAATATTTACAGTTTTTAACTAATTCAATATCTTCATCTGGATGATTTGCTAATCTCAATTCAACAGTAAAATTATTATCTTCAAAAAGATATTTAATTAAATTAATAAAATAAGATGATAGATAATATTTTCCAATATTAATATGAGATCCAGCAATTATTATTACTTTATTTATATTATGTAATTTAAGTTTATTAATTTTATCTAGATAATATTTTTTGGATTTAATGTACCAATTTGGCAATAGTTTAGTAGAATAATTTTCATGATCAGCAGGAATATTATCATTAAATTTTTTTAATAATTTATCTTTACTATTATTATAATGTTTATCATCTAATATGTCACCAACTCTTAAGTGTACAATACAAACTTTTTTTTTTGAAGTTAAAGGAATAATACTATTTAATAACTTCATGGGTGGCAAATTACTTATTTTCTTATTTTTAATATATTTTTCTGCAAATGTATTTGGATGCATTTTTAATATTCCATTTTCAAGACTTAAACTTTTATCATTTCCAATCATAGGAGAATTTCCATATCCTTTTAATAGATCACCTATTCTATAATGATCAATATTAGTATATAAATTATATATTGGATATTTTTTATTATTTTTAAAATTATCTAAATTATATTTAAAACATAATATAATTAATAATAATAATAATAAGAATAAAATTATAATTAATATCATATCTTATATATTATTTATATTTTAAAAATTTTTATTTTTTAATTTTTTCATAATCTTTATAAGTTTGTAGTGATCCATCACCATCAGTTTTACCAATTTGATGAAAATAACCTTGTGTCCAATGACTTTTTTCACCTGGATTTTTAACTATCTCTGATTCAATATATTTATCTTGTACTAATTGAGATACTTGTTCATCAATGGCAGCTCCACAAGTTTTAATATTTTCTAATAGAATTTTTGCTCCATCTTTTGTTAAAACATATGCATGCAAACATAAATGACCATAACAATGACCTAAATAAGTTATATCACTATTAATATTATTTAATTTATCATATATTTCATCTAATTTATCTAATGATTCAACTTCTGCATCATCTTCAAATATTAATATATAATCTGCTTCTGAGTTAACAAAATCATCCCATATTTCTCTGTGAGCTATGCTTAAACCTCTGCAAGTTGTGCAAAATTTTTTGGCATATAATGAATAATTTTGATTGCGTGGACAACTTTTTGTAAAAACTGCAGGCCATTTTTCTAAAGTTAAATTAATATCTTTTTCTAATTTTTCAATATAAGGCAATCTTTTTTCAGTATAAATTACTGCAAATCTATATTTTTTTTGTTTTAAACTATTTAGATTATTATTCTTATTTATAGCAAAATTATCTTTATTATTACAGGTATATAAATAAATAATTATTAAAATGAAGATTATAAAATATATATACATTATTCTTTAATAAATAATAATATTTTTATTATATTTTATTTTAAAATATTAACTTTTTTAATTTTTGCTAAATCACTTAATAAATCAGAATATCCTCATTTAGAATTGATAACTTTTATTAAATCAATATTTGGATGGTTTCCTAATGAAGATTAAAAAATATATATACATTATTCTTTAATAAATAATAATATTTTTTATTATATTTTATTTTAAAATATTAACTTTTTTAATTTTTGCTAAATCACTTAATAAATCAGAATATCCTCCTTTGGAAGGAATAAAATTTTTAGAATTTATAACTTTTATTAAATCAATATCTGGATGGTTTCCTAATTCTAATTTAACTTTAATGTTGTTTTTTTCAAACAAATTTTTAATTTTATTTATAACATATGATGATAATTTATAATTTTTACATTTAATATGAGATCCTGAAATAATTAAAATATTATTAATATTTATTTCATGCAATTTATCTATAATTTTTTTATAATACATAAGTGATTTTAAATATATATTTGGATTTTCAACTCTATCAAATACTTTATTATTATATTTTACTTTTATTTTTTTAAATTTAATAGTTTCATCAGATGGATCATTATTATCTAATTTATTATCTATTAATTTTTTACTATTTTCATAAAAAGGATGGTCTAATATATCTCCAGTTCTAATATGTAAGACTGCATCTTCTTTTTCAACATCATTTTCTTTTATTTTTTCATTAATTATTTTAAATAAAGTTTTATAGTCATATTTTTTGAGATGTCTTTTAATATAATTTGTACAAATTGAATCTGGATATTTATTAATTATAAAATTATTAATTTCATATTTAGTATCTTGTGAACTATTTTCTTTTTTTTCTAATTGAATTCTATCAAAAAATATATCTCCTAATCTATAATTTTCACAGTTATTAAATAAATTGTAATTTTCAACATTTTCAACATTAAAAAATTTAAATAAATATAATCCAATTACTACAAATACAAATAATAAAAAAATAATTAATAATGCAATCATTATATAATTAGAAATATTTTTTTAATAACTATAATTTAATAAATTAAAATCTTTTTCATATAATTCATATATTTTCTTTCTTATACTATTTTTTTCAATATAGTTTGCAAAATTTTCATGTTTAGATTTATTAGTAAAAGGAACACTAATATTTTCTAAATTATATTTTTTACTAAAATTTTCAAATTCTACATTTAAATTTTCTAAATGAATAATATTATCAATTATAATATTATTTTGATATACAATATATTCATGTTGAGGAATAAAATGAAGTATATCATAAATTAAATTATAATCTAAATTTTTAATAAAATTTTCAAATGAATTTAATTTATCTAATTTTTTTTTATATCCTAAATCTAATTCATTATTTGCTCCTCCATCTTTAATATAAAAATATGCACTAACTAATCTATCATATGGATTTCTAACAATTGTAAATTTAATATTTGGATCTTTAATAATTTTATTTTTTGCCCAATTTTGATAACTATTATGATCATATAATTTTATTTCTTTAGTAGAGTTATTTATTATTTTTTGAATACTTGATCCACCAGTTTTCGGGATATGAATAAAAGAAAAATTATAATCTGAATTATTAAAAGTTTCTAAAGTATTAAGATCTTTTAACATTTAATTTAATATTATTTTTTATTTTAATTATTATTAAAATAAATTATTTAATTAATAAATGATATCAGAAACTGTATTGTTAATTTTAATTTTAATATTTATTGTATGTATTTTCTACAATTTAAAATTTGATAATTTTAATAAAGTATATACAAATACTGATAAATATATTTTTTCAAAAATCATACTTGATAATAAATTATATTTAATTTTTCCAGTTTATGATAAAGAAATTAATGTAAATGATTTTAAAATTGAATTACATGATATAAAATTGTCTTTAATAAATGAAATAAAAAAAATAGAAAATGAACCAATTCATATATTTATATATAAATTAAATGAAAAACTAGACTCGACTGATATAGTAACAGGATATTTTAAATATAATAATTATATAGATAATTTAATATTATATCCACAATTTACAAATCAAAAAAATGATTTAGCAATTACTACCCTTTTTAAAGATGATTATTATTTATTTCCTTTATTTTATAAATATTATAAAAATCAAGGAGTTTCATTATTTATCATGTATTATAATGGAATTTCAGATAATAATATAAAAAATTTATTTAATTATAATGATGTTATTTTAATAGATTGGAATTTTAGATATTGGAATAAAGATGTACTATATAAACATCATGCACAAATTGGACAACTTCACGATGCATTATATAGGTATGCTAAACCATTATCCAAATTTATTATTTATTGTGATTTAGATGAATATCTTCATATTCCAAATACTAAATTATTAAATTTTATTCAAAAAAATCCTGATTTAGATATTATCGAGTTTAACAATTATTTTAGTGAAACTTTAGATAAAAAAATTCCAGATGAAATACCTAAAAAAATAAAAATTGGTAAAAAATATAATTATACAGTAAGAAGTAAAAATATTTATAAAACATCATCTATATATTCTATAAATATTCACTTTCCATATAAAATAGTTGATAATCCTAAAATATCCAAAGACCACATGATGTTTCATTTTCAATCATGGTCTAACAGATTTCCAGAACAATTAGATACAATTTATACATTAATTTAGTTAAGTTAAAAAGAAATTATTTTTTCATTTAATAGTCTTTTTGTATAAAAATTAAAATTATATAAATCATTTTCAATAATATTTATAGCCTTTGTTAATGATTCCTCAATTAAAATTTGGACTCTAGTTTCAATAATTGCTTTTGAAGAATCACTTAAATCTCCTCTACCTTCATCATTTAAATAAGTTTCAAATAAACTAATATATTGTCTAGCAATTTTATTTGCTTGTAATAAATCATTTGATGCACCAGCTGTAATTTTAATACTAGAATTTAATTTATTATAATCTTGTAATTCTTCAGAACTTTGTGAAGATCTATAAAGAATTATTTCAGCTGCTCTTCCACCTAATGCTACAATTAGTTGTGCAAGAAAGAAACCTTTGGTTGGATATTCCATGTACATTTCATCAGGTGTAAAAAGTGTATATCCTCCTGCCCCAGCTGTATTTGAATTTAATGTAACTTTTTGAAGATTGAAATATTCAGAAAAATATTTTACTGTTAATGCATGGCCAATTTCATGATGAGCAACTAATGATAATGTTTCATTTGGACGATTTTCATATTTTTTTGGTAGACCAATAGTCATTTTTTCATATGCCTTTAAAATTATATCATCATCAATTAATGTATTATTATTTCTAACTTTTAATAATGCTGCTTCATTTGCTAAATTAGCTAAATCTGCACCTGAAAATCCAGAAGTTAATGCTGCTAAATTATTATAATCAAATGAAATATTAGGTTTATTTCTAAAATGAACAGCTGATATTTCTTTTCTTGCTTTTAAATCAGGTAAATTTACATTAATTTTTCTATCAAATCTTCCAGATCTTTTTAATGCTTCATCTAATGTATCAGCTCTATTTGTAGCTGCTAAAACTATAATTCCCTCATCTTTTGAAAATCCATCCATATTTGTTAAAATTTGATTAAGAGTTTGTTCTCTTTCATCATTTCCACCTGAATTAAAACCATATCCTCTTCTTCCTCCTACAGCATCAATTTCATCAATAAATATTACACAAGGCTTATTTTCTCTTGCTTCTTTAAATAAATTTCTAACTCTTTGTGCTCCTACACCTACAAACATTTCAATAAATTCTGATCCTGATGCTGATATAAAGGATACACCTGCTTCTCCAGCTACAGCTCTTGCTAATAATGTTTTCCCTGTTCCAGGTGGACCTTCTAAAAGTACACCCTTTGGAATTTTAGCTCCAGCAAATCCGTATTTAAATGGATTTTTAAGGAAATCAACAATTTCTTCTAGTTCTTCTTTTGCTTCATCTAAGCCTGCCACATCATTAAATGTTGTTGTAATACTTCCTTCTTCTATAAAATTGGCTTTTTTATTCATTGCATTAAATGGATTCATTCCATTAGGTCCATTCATTCCTGATGCTCCAAAAAATCGTGAAAAAATATTAAAAAGAAAACTTAAAAGAAGATATCCTCCAATAAATTGAAAAATAAATGGAATTTGCATATCTGTATTTGTTGGAATATCAAATACCTGAAAATCAATTCCTTTTTTAATAAAAGTATCAACTAATGAATCAATAGTTGAAGGAAGAAATTTATAATAATGAAAATTATTAATTGAATCATCAGATGGTATCTTTTCTGATAAAATTGCTAAGTTTTGATTGTTAATAATTGCTACAGAATCAATATCATTTAATTTTTGAGTAAACTGATTATATGACCAAATATCTGGTTTATTACGATTATTTATCGTTAAATCAACAATTTCTTGAGGTAAAATCATATTTATTTTTGGCGTTATTATATTTTTATTAAATACTGGTACATTATTATTAATTAAAAATGAAAAACAAAATCCTATAATTGGTAACATATTTAATCTTTAATAGATAATTTAAAAATCTTTAAATTATTTTTATTTTAAATTTTATTCGTAAATATATTTACAAATTTTAATTTGTTTAAAGAAACTATTGAATAAGTTATTTAAATAATATGATTTACTATCCTTATGATACTAGAATTCATAATTTAGGTAATATTGGATTTGGAGGAACTATACATAGTTCTTTAGCACCTTTTATTACTAAAAGTATTGATAATAAAAGATATAATAGTAGAAATATAAGACAAGAAATTTATAATTATCTTGAAACAAAGTATCATTGTCCTAAAATACTCGATTTATGTTGTGGAGTTGGTATTAGTACATATAAACATGGGATAGATACTTCGCCTCAGTTTATTGAAAAAGCTAAAAAATTATATCCAAATAAAATTTTTGAAGTTGCAAATGCTGAAAATTATCAACCCAATAAAAATTTTGATATTGTAACTTGTATGTTTGCATTTCATGAAATGCCTGAATATGCTCATAATTTAATAATTCAAAATTCATTAAAGATTGCAAAAAAGGAAATTATTATTTTAGATATTTCTTCTAATTATAAACCAACAAAAATAATGATATCAGGAGAACCCTATTTAAATAATTATTTATCTAGTATAGATAATACAATGTCTAAATACAATTTTATTAAAACTTCATATATTAAAAATCATGCTGATTTATGGTATTTTAATAAATAATAAATTTAAAAATAAAATAATTTATATAGATAAAGTGGAAATGTTTTTAAGTTTAGTTACTGCTCTTTTATCATTAAATATTTTACCCTCTAATAAAATATCAATTATTAAACCTAATTTAGTTTTTTTTACTGGTGGAAATTCATTAATGCCTTCATTTATATATTCTAATTTTATTGAGAAACTTGAAGAATATTATTCTGTTAATGTTATTAATAATTTACAAAATAAAGATAATAATGTTTTAGAAAAATTATTAAATATATATAAAGATGATAATGATTTTATAGCAATTGGACATTCATCTGGAGCAACTTCATTATTAAACTATTGTAATAAATTTGATATTAATAAATATATTCTTTTAGATCCTGTAGATAATAATAAACTTATTAATAACAATGAATTAGAATTTAAAGATAATAAAGTTCTAATTATAAATGCTGCTAAATCTTATAAATGGAAATCAAATTTTCCACTACCTCAAATACCTTTTGTTCCAATTGGAAAATTAGAAAATAAATTTCAGAAATATAATGAAATTACTATTAAAGAAGCTGGTCATTGTGATATTTTAGATGATCCATATAATAGTTTTATGAATAATAATTTTGCTGAAGGTTTAGAAGATAGAAAACAAGTAAAAAATTATAAAAATTGTTTAATTAATTTAATAAACTTATATACTATGAATAATTTAAATAATAAAACTGTAGAAATAATAGATAATTATAATTTAGAATATGAATATGATGAAAAATAAAATAATTTAAAGTTTTTATTTATATATTTATTATTATAATAATGTCTTTAATTAAAATTTATAATAAACTATATAATTCTTATAATATATTTATTAAAAATTTAAATTTTGATAATACAAAATATAATTTAGGTAGATGGTGTCATATTAGTTTAAATAAATGTAGTCAAAAAGTAATTGAAAAAAAAATTGATTTTGCAAATAAAGATAATACTTTTGATTTAAATAAATATGAAGCCTGTCCATTTGATTATATACATAATTTTTCTTCAAATAAAAAAAAATAATTATTTTTTATCTGATTTTTGAATTTTTTTTTTAACTACATCTCCTCTTTCAGTAGCTAAAACAATTGCTGCAAATTTATCAAAATCTTTATCAGCTGGTAATAATGATGAACTTTTACCATTTATATTGGGGGGTGGTAAATATTTTAAATCAAGATCTTTATTATAACGAGGAATTACAGGAGTTGTTTGATATAGGTACGGATTTGTAGATGGAGTTGTCATTATATTTTTGTTAATATATATTAATATTTAAATTTATATTTATATTTATTATAAATTTAAATATTAAAAATTTTAATTTTTTTTTATAATATATTTTTGTTATTATCAGACCGGACAACACCAGCCATAGATGGGGTTGCGGCCTCTGGAGAGGCACTCCTGACGGCATGTGCCAAATTTAAAACATATGGGCAGCACTGTGCAAGCTTTTGGACAAGTGTAGGGACATGTGCGTTCACTCCCATCCCCCTTTGGGCCATTATAGCCACAATCGAAACTTCCCCAAAGTACACCATAGCCAGATTGGCCTTGTGAAGCTTTGTCTATTTTAAAAGATAAATAAAGCTTATTGATGGCCTGGTATTTCTCACAGGTCAGCTGGTCATCGTTCCGCCATATGTAGTACCCGAATCCGCTCGACTCCGGGAAATAAGTGAAAATATATTCTCTCTTTCCTAAGAATGAGGGACCGAAGGCCGTCGGGTCGTCTCCCTCGGGGGGGAGCCAAGATTTACCAGTGTAATCCCCGATTATCTTAATTGGAGGATATTGTTCGCATTTAGGTTTTTGGAGCTGCATTAAATAACCTACCCAAAACCATGTTTTGGATGGGTACATATATTTATTCATCGTAGTGTTTTGCACATAAATTGCCTTCTCATATAACAACTTATTTACAATATCTGAGGGGACAATGGGGTGGGGGCATACAAAGTTACTCTGTGCTGCTAAGCACTTGTCGCAGCTATTATATCCTTCACATCCAGAGCAGGTATTTAACATTGCTTTTAAGGCTTTTATTTCTTCTCTTGCCTTTCTAATTAATTCATTAATATTTTCTCCTCTCTGTAGTATAGAACTGACATTACCTCCTTCAGTGCCTAAATCTACTGCAGCAACTCTATTAAAGGATTGTCCTCTTGGTAATATAGAGGCGCTATTACCTCCAGATCCTTGTGGTAGTCTAATTCTTGGTCCTCCTGCAGTGCTCATTTCTTAAATTAATATAATATAAAAATTAAAATATATTTAAATTTATAATTTATATTTATTATAAATTTAAATATTAAAAATTTTAATTATTATTTGTAGTATATATATCAAAAATATTTAGTAATCTAATAGATTTACTTAAGGGTGATGGATTAGCCGCTTAAGGCGGCGAATTTCTCTTCTTAAATCGCTTAGCTGCTGACTAAGTGAATGTACGGATGGGTTGAGTGCTCTATTAAGAGGTGTAACATCACCTCTTTCTGTTCCTAAAACGACGGTACTAACTCTATCAAATGATTGTCCAGTTGGTAAAAGGGATGCGGCATTTCCTCCTGGTCCTCTTGGTAGTCTAATTCTTGGTCCTCCTGCAGTGCTCATTATTTATATATTATATATAAAATAAAAAAAAAATTTAAAAAATTAAAATTAAATTTAATAATTTAAACGCATTTTATAAAAAAAAATATTAGTTATTTAAAGATTCTAATTTATTTTCAAAAATTCTTCTAAAATGTCTACAAGAACAAGAACAATTATGTTTTTGTAAACTCATAATAGAATTTGAGTGTTTAAAACAACATAGACAATTTTTAATTTCTGATGGTAAATTTAAAATTTGGCCAGTTTGAATTAAAAATAATTTATTATCTAGATAAGTTTCATGATGTATATTATTTAAAATTAAATAATTTTTAAAATAATAATCATTCATATTTATTGAATTTGTTTATTTATTTTTTTAAGTTGTTTTTGTAAATTATTAATTTGGGGATTATATTGAGTATCTATTGGTCTTGTAAGTTGTCTAATATCTCTTTCATAATTTTTTTGTAATTGATTTAATTGAGTTTGCAGTTGTTGTTGTTGAACTTTTAATTGTTGTTGTTGAATTTGTAATTGTTTTTGCTGTTCTTTTATTTGTCTTTCTCTTTCTTTTTCTTCTTGTGTCCTTTGTTCATAAAAAAGTCTTGTTTTTTCCGCTCTCTCAGCTTCGATTTGATTCCATACATCCATATTTTGCATTTGAGCCCATCCACTTGGATGGATTACCATACCAATTGGTAATACTCCATGAGCCCAAACAGGATCAATTTGTTGTGGAAGTCTTTGCCATCTAGAATCCCAATCAGGTGGATATTGGATTCCAAAATAATTTTTTTTATATTTAAATTTCATTTATAATCTATATATATATATATTTAAATATTTTATTTTTTAATAAAATTTGAAGAATTTGTAAACCCTAAAAGAGGAAAGATATTAGATGCAATAAAAATATCATTTAAAAAATTATTTTGAAAATTTTCTGTATTAATAAAAAATAGAATCGATAATAATGATGATAAAATAATTAATTTAATACTTTTATGTTTACCAATAATTATTGGTAAAGTTTTAATATTATTAGATTTATCTTCATCAATATCTTTAAAATCAGCTATATTAGTTGTTGCAAAAATGTTTAAAAATACAGGTATAAACGAATTATGAGCACATAGTTCATGAAAATTTACATATGGTAAGAATGGTAAAATTGTACAAGTCAAAGACCAAATAGTTGATAAATATAAAGGT
>MDTG01349998.1_pt1 | contig 28886 bp, 24 predicted proteins | sample 811421 | NCBI WGS metagenome assembly MDTG01 (sample SAMN05326645, study PRJNA326480) | marine metagenome | isolation source: seawater | place: Pacific Ocean: South East | collected 2011 | reverse complement strand
TAGGTATTGGTATTCCTCAAATTAGATCTCTTGGTGAAATAAATACAAAATTAAATGATATAGTTTTTTTAAAAGATCCATATTTCCCTGATTTGGAATCATCAATCAACATGATCTATGATTATGTAAAAAAGCGAGAATCATCTAAAATTTTAGTGGTTGGAGCAAATGCAAGCGCATTGGAACTTATATATCAAATAACAAACTATATCGATGTAGATAAAAATAATTTACATTTCACCGTGATGTCCCCACAAGGTAAATTACCTGATCTTTTTATCAAAGATAAACAAACAAAATTTAAAGCAGATTCTCTTAACAAACTTTCTATCTCAGCTAATGAAATCACAGCTGATATGATCTTAAATGCACTAAAGTATGACTTAGATTACGCAGATAAAAATAACTTTAATATTTGAGATACCTTGCCAATCTTCACAAATCATGTTGGTGGTCTTGTTCAAAGGCTTTCAAAGAAAGAAAAACAAAAATTTATTTCTTTTCATGGTTTAGAGATTGGTAGACTGCAGCGAAGAGCAGGACTTGAATACACTCAACCAATAGAGGAACTTTCTCTTACAAATAAACTTGATGTTATTAAAGGGAAGTTCATAAACTTTTCAAAAGATATTGACATGACCAAGGTATTATTTAAAAAAGATAATGCTGGTGAAACTCAAATGCGTAGATATGATGTTGTAATAAATTGTGCAGGATCATCAGGTCTAACAAAAGCTGGAATGTCTCCACTATTAAAACAACTCATTGAATCTGGACTATGCAGCTCAACTCCATCAAATCATGGTATTGAGGTCGGAGACAATTTTGAAGTTATGCCAGGGTTTTATATTAATGGTCCACTCCTAGCAGGAAATGTTGTGGGTGAAATGGGTATATGGCATGTTGAGCATTGTGGTCGAATTATTGGTTTTTCAAAAAAAATTGCTGCTAATATTTTAGATGAAGTAAATCCTATATAGCCTTGGAAATCAAATCAATGATTTCATTTTGCTCTTGTGAAGTCATATCACTGCAAGATGGCAAACATAACCCTGAGTTAAATAATGATTCATCAAATCCAGTGCCGTGATATGGTATTTCCTTGTATACAGGTTGCATATGCATTGGTTTCCATAGAGGTCGTGATTCTATTTGATGTTTGTCAAGAAGTTCTATTATTTCATGTGAAGACTTATTAGTAATATTTTCATCAATAATAAGAGTGGTAAGCCATCGACTTGACTTATAACCATTTGGTTCGGGCATAAATTTTATACCATCCCCTGATAATTTATTTGCATATAAAGAAAAAATTTCTCTTCTCTTTTGAACTCTATCATCTAAAACTGACATTTGACCTAAACCAATGGCTGCGCAAATATTTGATAGCCTATAGTTATATCCGATTGTAGAGTGCTCATAATGAATTGCTTTATCTCTTGCTTGAGTAGATAAAAATCTTGCTTTTTCAGCCCATTTTTTATTTTTTGTGACAATCATTCCACCACCAGATGTTGTAATAATTTTATTTCCATTAAAGGACAATATTGAAATATCACCTCCTGATCCAGCCTTTCTTCCGTTTAAATATTCAGCTCCTAAGCTTTCCGCACTATCTACAATTAATTTAATTTCATATTCTTTTGCTAAGCTCTCAAGTCTATCTAAATCCACAGACTGACCATACAAATCTGTTGGAATTATTGCTTTGGGGAGCCTATTTTCATTAGAAGCTTTATGAAGTTCTTCAGACAAAAGGTCAACATCGATACACCACGTATCTGGATTTAAATCAAAAAATCTTGGTCTAGCTCCAATATAATTTATTGGAAAAACACCCCCTCCAAAAGTCATTGAGGAAACCCATACTTCGTCATTTTTTTTCACTCCAGCAACAAGCAAAGCCAAATGAAGTGCTGCAGTACCTGAGCTCAAACCAACGCAGTAAAGTTTGTGTCCAAGATAGTTTGAAACTGATTCCTCAAAAGCATCAAGGTGTGGACCAAGAGGTGCAATGTAATTTGAAGCAAATGCTTCCTCAACATAAATTTGTTCATTACCCGACATATGAGGTTTTGATAAAAATATTTTCATTAAACTAGAGTATAAATAAAAAGTTTCATTTTAATTACTTTTATTTCCTTTAAATCTATCTTGTCCAACTCCAATATCATCATCTATTCCTGATTTTGCCAATACTTTTGAAAAAGTTTTGAAAATTATTTTAATATCTAAAATAATATTATGATTGTGAACATACCAGACATCTAAATTAAATTTCTCTTCCCATGATAGTGAGTTTCTGCCATTTATCTGTGCCCAACCAGTAATTCCAGGAAGTACATTATGACGCTTTGATTGGTGTTCAGAATATAGCGGAAGGTATTCGACAAGTAGAGGGCGAGGCCCAACTATACTCATATCTCCTTTTAATACATTTAGTAACTCTGGTAATTCATCGAGTGATGAATTTCTTAACCATACTCCAAATTTAGTTAATCTTTTTTCATCAGGAAGAAAATTTCCATTTGAATCCTTGTCATTAAGCATAGTTCTAAATTTAATGATTTTAAAAATTTCACCATTTTTACCAGGCCTTTCTTGTGTAAAAAAAATTGGCATCCCCATAATCACCATCAAAGAAATACAAATTAATAGTAAAACAGGAGATAAAATTATTAATGCCAATAGTGATATTAATATGTCAAAAGTTCTTTTTATCAATGTTAAAGCCTCAACTATTTTGAAGTCGGAATATTATCACATAGCTCTTTTCTTAGATAGAATTTTTATTAAAGGTAAGTGAGCTAATAAATGGATTATTTAATTTGCATATGATTTAACAATTGTTTATTAACTTTTTTAACATCATATTTTTGTTCAGCAATTTTCCTAGAATTTATACCCATTTCATCTACTAATTTTGGATTTTCAATAAAATTTAGAATTGCATCAACAAGGGAGTCAACACATTTTATTGGAACAAGGTATCCATTTTCTCCTTCAATAACTGTCTCTCTGCACCCTGGCGCATTAGTTGTAATGATCGGCCTTCCCATTGCCATTGCTTCTAATACAGTCCGAGGTGTACCCTCGCGATAAGAAGGTAAAACATAAACGCTGCTTTCTGCTATTGCAGGCCTAACATCCTTTAATTGTCCGTAATAATTTATGTGTCCAGAATCAATTTTATCTTGTAATTCTTTCTTTGAAATTGAACTTGGGTTTTCATCTATTGAACCAACCAAAGAAAAAATAATATCTGGATATTTTTCTTTTACTATTGTTGATGCTTTAAAATATTCTATTAATCCTTTATCTTTTAGCAACCTTGCTATAAGTAAAAAGCTCATGTCTTTAGGAAATGATGTTTTTTTAAATTGGTCTAAGTCAACTCCTGAACCATTTACCATGCAAGACTTTTTATCTTTTTTATTAAGTATTCTTAATTTAAAAAAAAGCTCCTCATCATCTTGATTTTGAAAAATAACCTTATGAGTATTTTTTAGTGCAAATTTATATAGAGACTTAACAACATAATTTAACCAAATTTTATTGCTTAAAAATGAATATCCTAATCCAGTTATAAGAGCAAATCGTAAGGGAATTCCTGAAAGCCAAGAGGCTAAATTTCCATAAATAGCTGGCTTATGTGTATAACCTAAGAAATAATCAGGCTTTATCTTTCTCATAACCGATACTAACTGTAATATTGTTTTAATATCATTAATTGGATTTATACCAGTTCTGTTCAATGAAATTTGATGAACTAACACTCCAAGCGATTGAAGTTTTTCGAAAGTGTCAGTATTTAATATATCTGGTGAAGCAACATGAACCTGAATTCCTTTTTCTATAAGATCCATAATTAGGGGTCCCCTAAAATTTATTAAAGATTTTGGCTCACTTCCAACTATTAAAAATTTTAAAGTCATGTTCTATTTATTATTTTCTAACCAAGATTGAAAAATTAAAACATTCCATAATTGATAATGCCAGTTTCTCTTTCCACTCATGTGTTCGTCTAATTTACCTCTCACAACACTTGCATTGAAATAACCATCTTGAATCAATTGCTTTTCATCTAATAGTATTTCAGCCCAGTCTCTTAAAGGTCCTCTTAACCAATCAGCTAAAGGAACAGCAAAACCCATTTTAGGTCTATCAATTAATGATTTTGGTACATGTTTATATAACATTTCTCTGAGGATCCATTTGCTTTGGCCATTCCGTATCTTGTATTTAAATGGCAATTTGGCAGCAAAATTAATAACATCTGGATCAAGAAACGGTACCCGAGTTTCGAGTGAAACAGCCATTGCAGCTCTATCAACTTTAGTTAAAATGTCTGAAGGTAAATATGTTAATAGATCATAAATCATCATTTGCTCTATTTCATTAAAACCACTAAATCTATTGATCCCATCATTTAAAATAGTTTTATATTCATTTGTATCTCTTAGCCAGTTAGAAGGATCTCGAATTAAAGATGCCAGTTTTAAATGAAGCTCTCTTATTGAATTTGAATCAAGAACATCTGCTCCTTTATGCAACTTGTACCCTAGATTTGAATAACTCTTTTCAAGTAATTTACCAAAATACTTATTCCAACTTTCTTCAGATAGTGTAAAGATTGCTTTTGCTAGTAAATACTTGATTGGCTTAGGTATTTTCTTTATTTTGCCAAACATGCTTTCTGTGAATAAATATCTATTATAGCCGCCAAATAATTCATCTCCGGCGTCTCCTGATAATGCAACAGTTACTTTTTGTTTTGCTATTTTAGATACCAAATACGTAGGAATTTGAGAAGAATCTGCAAAAGGTTCATCATAGATACGGTGTAAATGTGGAACTACATCTAGGGCATCCTGCTCCGTTACATACATATCAAAATGATCTGTATTTAAATGTTTAGCGACTTCTCTTGCATGCTCTGCTTCATTGAATCCATCGACATCAAACCCTATTGAAAAAGTATTCACTTTTTTAGTAGATTGAAGTTGCATCATAGAAACAATTGAGCTTGAGTCGATTCCTCCAGATAAAAAAGCACCTAAAGGTACATCTGCTTGCATTTGTTGTTCTACTGCTTTTGATAAAACAAATTCTAAGTCAGCTATGGCTTCTTTATCGTTAGCATATTTTTTGAATTTTCTTGAAGAACTATAAACTTCCTCTAAAGACCAGAAATTATCTTCAACAATTCTCTTTGAATTTGAATGAAATTGAAGAATTTGCCCAGGATTTAGTTTTTTAATATCTTTATATATTGAAAATGGGGCTGGTATTGAGCTATATCTTAACAATAAAGCAATAGCACTTTTATCAATTTGATTCTTAAACCCAGGAAATTTCTTAAAAGCTCTTAGCTCAGATGCAAATACAAAACTGCTATCAACCCAACCATAGTAAAGAGGTTTTTCACCAATTCTATCTCTAGCCAATGAAAGAATATTTTTTTGTTTATCCCACAATGCAAAAGCAAACATTCCAGAGACTTTTCTAAGCGTTTCTTTCAATCCCCAATGTTCGATAGCTCCAAGAAGAACTTCTGTATCTGATTGGCCTCTCATCGTAAATGATGAAAAAGATTTAAGCTCGTTTAAAATTTTTTTATAGTTATAAATTTCACCGTTAAAAACTATTACATATCTTTGTGATGAGGAGTGCATGGGTTGTTGTCCTGCAGAACTTAGGTCAACAATAGATAGTCTTGCATGTGCAAGCCCAATATCATTATTTTTATCCAACCATATGCCTTGATCATCTGGACCACGATGATTAATTGAATTTATCATTTCTGCAAGCAATAATTTAATTGTTGCTTCTCGAGATGGCAAATTGCCAATAAAGCCTGCAATTCCACACATTATTTAGAAAATTTCCCTTGATTATTCAGCTCTTTTTTTAATAACTCATTGTTATCATAGAAAATATAGTAATAAAATATTGCAAACTCAACCCAAAAAAAGAAATGACGCCCAGAAAAGTGAAATAAACCAGAGACTATAAAAGCTGCAACAAAAGCAGCCTGCATATAAAACCCATTTTTAATTCTATTAAATAAAAATGCAAAAAAAACAAAATAAATTATAGATGGGAATATCATTCCAAACTGCATACCAAAATCTAAAAAAGTATTATGCGCCTCCCATGACTCAAATCCATTTTCCAATCCACTAAAATTGCCAGTTCCGTAACCCAAAAAAGGTGAAGTTAATACTACTTTTAGTGCATTTATCATCAAGTATGACCTAGTATTGCCTTGATCAGCTGCAGACCATATTAAGATTATTTCATCTAAATAATTGCTAAAAATAAAATATAAAATTGACAAGCCAAGTATTAGAGATAATAGTAACCCAACTCCAAATGAAAACCTTTTGCTAAATAAAATAATAATTAATACGTAGATTACTATTGTCACGACAAGGGTTAAAGAGTAGGCATCACTTCCTGATTTCATTGTTATCCAAGTTACTATCGGTACGAGCAAAAAGGCTAATTTTGGCTTATAAATTACAAGCAATAATGATAATGATGAAGCATAAAACATTAGTTGATTTGGATTGTGAGCGGCTCCCTTATACCTATCAACTTCAAGGGCAGATGGAAAGAGAATTAAAGTTATTATGTTGCTCAATATATACGCAAAAGCGAACCACATTACTACATTAGACATCTTCATACGACTTGACCTTAAAGATTCAACAATCAAAAAAGCTAGAGAGATACCCATCATAAATGAGATAATATATTGAGGCTTCGCAGGAAGACCAATTAAAACAATCGTAATTACTGTCATCATGGGCAACAAAATAAATACTGCAAGCATCATATAAGCTTTTATAGAACCTGCTAGATTTTTTTCATATCTAAACAAACTTTGTCCATGATTTTTAAATAGCATTATCAAAGAGACTAATATCAATAATTCAGCAATACCTACTGGACCCATGAAGCGAAGGGATGTCATATACCCAAAACCCATCCCAAGACCTAAAAAAAACTCTATAGGATTAATCTTAAGTTTAATTCTTAATGACTTCATAAAAAATCTCTTGTAATTTAATTACTTGTGAAGCCCGCTCAAATTTTTTTCTATTACTTGCATCTATTTTAAAGTCTTTATTAAAAATACTTTCAAGAAAGTTTGTTATTTCATTTGAGGAGTTCGTTGCTACACCTAGATTATTTTCTATAATAAGATTGGATGCGTCATCTTTAATAGCTCCAATTGATAATATAGGTCTTGATGATCCAATATACTCAAAAAGTTTACCTGTAAGCACGCCTTTTTCCATGGGATTATCCCAAGTTAACAATAATAATACAGATGCTTCTTTTTGATATTTTAGTGCCTTATGTCTTGAAACAGAATCATGAAGATTGACACAATCATGCAATTGAAATTTTTCAATTAAATACTTAACGTAACCTAAGTCATTTCCATAAAAATCTATTTCAACATACTTTCTTAAATTCTCATTATTTATTAATGCTTTAAATAAAGGGCTTGGGTCTCTTTTTCCTGCATAAATTGCGCCAGTATGGACAATTTTTATTTTTTCTGTACTATCATTTTTTTTAAAATCAAATAAAAAATCTCTATCATCAAATGCATTTCTAATTGTTTTAATTGGGACATTTGAATATTTTTTTTCTAATATTTCTTTTAAATGGTCTGAAACTGTCACTAGGGCAGATGCTGTTTTTAGGGTAACTTCTTCAAATTTTTTATCTATCCACCAGGTAGATCGATAGTGATTGTCTGACCAAAGATCTCTCAATTCACCAATCCATGGAATATTAAAAGATTTAGATAAGTTTTTTGCAATCATTAATCCAGTATATGGTGAAGCTGAAGCAAATATAATATCCGGTATCCAATTCGAATTTACTAATTTTTTTGATTCTTTGACTGCATATGGATACCAGCCAATGTGTTTATCAGGCATAGAAATAACTCTATGGAAAATTATTTTAAGCAAATTATAAAATCTACTTTTCAATGAACTATCTGGATTAATATTTTTTATTGAAGAAATTCTATTTTTACCCATGATTGAATAGATAGGCTTTTCAAAATCTAGCCACTTTGTTCTAATAATATCTGCTTCGTTGACTGAAGTTGATAAGTCACTCATTAAGTGCTGATCTTTTGCGGTAATAACTTTTACGTCATGACCCATTTCGATTAACTTTTCGACAGTGCGAGTAGTTCTAACTGCTCCAATACAGTTATATGGAGCAAAAAAATATGATATAAATAATATCTTCAATGTAGTAAACGCACTTTGGACATAGATATTAGTCCTTTAGATTAAATAAAATATTATTTTTAATAATATCTACTATTGTATTTGCCGCATTTCCTTGGCCGTAAAGAAAATTATTTATAGCGGGTCTTGAGGCAGACTTGATTGCATCTGAAATTGCTTCACTTGATGAGCCTGTAAGGATATTCCAACCATCCTCAACAAGCTCAACCCACTCAGTTTCATCTCTCATTGTTATACATGGTTTTTCAAAAAAATATGCTTCTTTTTGAACTCCACCAGAATCTGTACATATAAGTTTACAATTACTTTCAAGCCAAACCATTTCAAAATAGCTTACTGAATCAACGATATGAATATTTTTTGATATTTTAATTTTATACTCCTTTATCTTTTCTTTGGTTCTAGGATGGAGGGGTAAAATAATTTCTTCACCTGAAGAAGCTAAACCATCAAAAATACTTTTAAGACGCTTAGAATTATCTGTATTCTCTGCCCTATGGACAGTTGCTAAGATGTATTCACCACATGAAATCTTTAACTCATCAAACCATGATGGCTGCTTAGCTTTTTTTCTATAAAATAAAGATGCATCTAACATAACATCGCCAGTCAAAAAAGTTTTATTTTCAGGTATTCCTTCACTTTTAAGATTTTTAATGGCGTTCTGTGTTGGTGCAAATAACAAATCAGATGAGTGGTCAGCAAGTACTCTATTAATTTCTTCGGGCATGTTTCTATTAAAACTCCTAAGTCCAGCTTCAACATGGGCTAGCGTTATATTGAGCTTAACAGCCGCAAGGGCTCCTGCCAGTGTTGAATTGGTATCTCCATACACCAATACCATGTCTGGATTTTCCTTAATTATAATTTTTTCGACTGCCTCTAGCTGTCTTCCTACCATAGCCCCATGAGTAACGCCGTTAATATTAAGGTTATAATCTGGTTTTGGAATCGACATTTCATCAAAGAAAATATTTGACATATTATTATCAAAATGCTGACCTGTATGAACAAGGATTTCAGAGATACTGGTATCTTGTGATATTACTTTTGAAATTGTTGCAACTTTTATAAATTGCGGTCTGGCACCAACAATGGTCATTATCCGCAACATAATATTATCCTATTAAAAAATGAATAGAACTATTATATATAATAACATCTATAAATTCTGCGTAGTAAAGTAAAAATATAATTTTATCTTATAATTTTCTCGTAAAAAATTTTGTCATTTTTGTTATTGAAATGACTATTGTGCCAAAGTAAATTAAAAGTACCATTAAATTGGTGGCAGGTTTTTTTAAAATATTCAAAACGTTTTAGAGATTCTTTGCTGTATTTTAAGTTTTCATACCTTTTTGAAATTATGCTGCATTCCATAACTATTAAAGGCCTTTGTTTGAGACGCAAAGCTCTTCTATCAATCAAATCATACATTGTATATTCATAACATATGCCGCATCTGAATCCAGCAATATCAGCATATGACAATGTTGAATCATACTGTAAATTATTTTCTTCCCATAATTGTGGAGTATGTGATGCTGTCCATCTTAAAAAATGCTGACGGCCCCCTATATTCTCTTGATCTAAAGATTCTTCCCTAATAATTTTTTTCATTCTATCAACAGTTTCTTTGAAATTTTTTGAGTTTTTATATGTCTCGTAACCAGGATGAACTCCTATTTCATGACCTCTTTTCTTTATTTCTTTAAATAAATTTCTTATTTTAGTTGAGTCATATTCCGCATCTTTAATTGTATCTATGCTCGATGTGAAGTGTGTAATAAAGAAAAATGCCACTTTGTTACCATACTTCTCATTTATATCCATTATCCAATTAATGCCTTCCCTATAAGGGTCTTGATAATTCATATTAAATTTGACCAACAAGTACATATATGTGCATTTAATTGCTTTTGATATGTCCCTGTTGAGCAATAATAATTTAAAAAATTTTTTAGCCATGTATTTAATCGAATACATAGATGGGTCATAAGGCCAATCTACATCACAAGTTATGAAATTATTAGCATCTCTATTAAGAAAATTTATATCAGGCCAAATTGAAACAAAACACTCTTTTAAAACTTCAAGATACTCATTTATTATAGGCCTATTAAGAAATCCCTCCTTATATGATACTGACTCACATGCAGGGAATCTATCATGCTCATCACGATTAGATGAAATAAGCTCCTCGTAACGGGATAACATAAAAAAAGCGCTTCCAAAAATGTCTATGTTTAAGTGTATATGTCCCTTTTTTCTAATTAATCCAGGTTTTCCATAAATAACAGGTAGTTTTTCATCAACTAAATTTAATTTTAGTTCGTCTTTTGAGGGATCCCAGAAATCTAAAGGAACCTTTGGCATGGATTTAATATTTAACCAAGATTGATTCGCGCTTTGGAAGAAACTGGTATCCAGAGTGATCTGACCTTCTTTATTAGCATTTGTAATACATATGTTGTCAGAATCATGAATTTTTATTTCAAAATTTAGACCCAAAAATTCATTTAGTAAAACATTTAATGAGTACTTTAATTCACTCTTACAAAAATTAGGTATCTTTATAATTAACATGTATATTCAAAGAAATAATTAACTAGTTGCAAGCAATAAATTTTCAATAATATATATCTGTTGCTCTTTTTTTAGATATGGACTCATTGGGATACTAAAAACCTCTTTACAAAATTTTTCGGAATTTGCAATGCCTGAACTAACTACAAAACAATCTTTATAAGCAGGTTGTTGATTTAAAGGTATTGGATAATATATTCCGGTTGGAATACCATTAGAATTTAAAAAATTAATTATCTCATCTCTTTCTTTATGTCGTAAAGTGTACTGAGCCCATGCATAAGATTTATGTTTTGATGTTTTAGGCAAAATATAGTGAGAATCTTTAAGACTGCTGTTATAGAAATTTGCAATTTCATTCCTTTTAATGATTTCATCGCCAAGAATATTGATTTTATTGATGAGAATAGCTGCTTGAAGTGTATCAAGTCTGGAATTCATACCAATATTTACATGCTCATACTTATGTTTGCCCATCCCATGATTTTTTATAGAAAAAACTGATTTAGCTATTTCGCTATCATTAGTAAATATTGCGCCTCCATCGCCATAACATCCTAATGGTTTTGCTGGAAAGAAGCTTGTTGTAGTTAAATCACCAAAGTTTCCAATTTTTTTTCTTTTATGTGAAGCTCCAAAACTTTGTGCTGAATCATAAATCACTTTTAAAGTATGCTCATTTACAATCTGATCTAACTCATCAGATATTGATGGCTTTCCAAATAAATCGACAGGTATTACAGCTTTAGGATGGTGATTATTTTTTTTTGCATCTGCAATAGCAACTTTGAGACTTTTAGGACAAATGTTGTAGTCATTAGAAACATCTACAAAATACGGAGTACCTCCAACTAAAGCAATTGACTCAACGCTGGCAATATAAGTAAATGAGGGAACAAAAATAGCATCATTAGGTTTAATACCTATTGCAAGAAGAGATATTGATATAGCGTCAGTGCCATTTGCACAAGTAATCGCATGATTTGCTGATGTAAATTCCTTGAGTTTTTCTTCAAAAATACTAACTTCTGGACCATTTATAAATTTACCATGTTCTAAAACATTATTAATTGATAATTGAATATCATCGCTGAGCATATTAAATTGACTTTTTAAATCTATAAATGGAATTTCCATTATCTTCGCTTAACTAAGTTATTATTTTCTAGCTCATATAATTGCCCTGATTTTTTACACTCATATGAGCCTTTACCATTCAATGGCAAAGGAATTTGCTCTCCATACTCACTCATCCAACCAATTTGTTTTCCTGGTACACCAACTACTAGTGCATAAGGTTTAACATCTTTATTTATAACTGAGCCTGCACCAATAAAAGCGAACTTACCAATAGTAATGCCACAAACTATAGTGCAATTTGCTCCCAAAGATGCTCCACGTTGTACTATGGTATCTCTATATTCATCCTTTCGATTTATCAATGACCTTGGATTATAAACGTTAGTAAAAACCATGCTGGGACCACAAAAAACGTCATCCTCAAGATAAACATTGTCATAAACTGACACGTTATTTTGAATTTTGCAATTATTGCCTATCTTTACCTTGTTTCCTACAAAAACACCCTGTCCCATTGAAACATTTTTACCAATTACAGCTCCGCCGCATATATGTACAAAATGCCAAATACGTGAACCCTCACCAATTTGAGCACCTTCATCGATAATTGCACTTGGATCAGAGATATAAGACATATTATTTTTTTAAAAATGGGTGATAATTACCTTTCAAACCTAAAGGTATTCCATTTCTGATATCTGAAACAGTTTGTATAGAAACTCTATTTTCTTCTAAACCAAATCCCTTACCTGATAAAATTTCTTCATAACTTCGAGTATGAAGATCGGTAAAGCCATCAGAAAACTCAAGCTCCTCTCCATTAATTGTAATGGATCTATAAGTTCTCTGACCTTTTTGCTTTATATTATTTGGGATATCCTCAAAATCTATAGAAAGAAACCAACGAACTCTTGCATGATCATATTCTAAAAAACCTGCAGCCATTCTATCAGTACTTTTGTGAATAATATTTTCTTGCAAATTACCAAAAATATAATGAAGCATATCAAAAAAATGAACACCAATATTAGTTGCTATACCTCCAGATTTAGATACATCGCCTTTCCAAGACCTCATATACCATTTTCCTCTAGATGTAATATAAGTTAAATCAATTTCATATTTTTTATCAGTATTACTGGCTCTCACCTTGTTTCGTAACTCTATAATAGTGGGGTGAACTCTTAATTGAAGAATGGTATTAACTTTTTTTCCTGTATCCTCTTCAATTTCCTTCAATCCATCAATATTCCATGGGTTCAAAACAAGAGGTTTTTCACATATAACATCTGAGCCAGCTCTTAAGGCAAAACGTATTTGACTGTCGTGAAGATAATTAGGACTACATATAGATATATACTCTATGCTATGCCCTTTTCTTTTTACCTTATGTATATGGCGGTCAAATCTTTCAAATTCAGTAAAGAAGGATGAGTTTGGAAAATAGCTGTCAATGATACCGACAGAATCATTAGGATCTAGTGCAGCAACTAAATCATTCTTGGTATCTTTAATGGCCGCCATATGCCTCGGAGCTATATAGCCAGAAACTCCCACTAAAGCAAAATTTTTCATAGAACTACCTCTTATAATCTTATATCACTATCTTCTTTTGATAAAATATACTTCAAATCATAAATTATATGATTTTTTGCCCCAAATTTTTTAATCTCACCTGCACCCATTTTGACAAACTCATCATGTGCAACTGCCAAAATAATGCCTTCGTAGCTACCTTGCTCAGGAGTCTTAATGGGTGATATGCCGTGCTGTTCGAGAGCTTCAGTAGCATCAACCCATGGATCCCAAACATCAACAACAAGGCCTAAATTTTTAAGGTTTGTTATCACATCTATTACTTTAGTATTTCTTAGATCTGGGCAGTTTTCTTTAAAAGTAAGTCCCATTATTAAAATTTTTGCTTCAGTTATTTTAATTCCCTTTTTTACAATTGCATTAACTAATTGTTCAGCAACATACTCTCCCATAGAATCATTTTGATGCCTGCCTGCGAGAATAATTTTAGGACTATAACCTATAGCTTCAGCCTTGTGAGTTAAATAATATGGGTCAACTCCAATACAATGGCCCCCAACAAGACCTGGGCGAAAAGGTAAAAAATTCCATTTAGTTCCTGCTGCATTTAAAACAGATTCAGTATCAATATTCATTTTATTAAAGATTTGAGATAGCTCATTAATAAGAGCTATATTTAAATCACATTGAGTGTTTTCAATCACTTTAGCAGCTTCAGCAACTTTGATTGATTCAGCCTTATGTGTTCCAGCACTAATAATTGATGCGTAGAGTGAATCAATAAAGTCAGCAATTTCAGGAGTTGAGCCTGAGGTTACTTTCATAATATTTGTAAGGCTATGAGCTTTGTCGCCTGGATTAATTCTCTCAGGACTATATCCAACAAAAAAATTAATGTTATATTTTAGCGAAGAAACTTTCTCTAGAATAGGAACACATATCTCTTCAGTAGCACCTGGATATACAGTAGATTCATAGATAACAATATCACCCTCCTTTAAAACTTTTCCAATAGCATTTGATGCTTTGATTAAAGGTGATAAGTCTGGACACTTTTGATTATCAATTGGAGTTGGTACTGTAATAATATAAACATTGCAGTGATCTATATCCTGAATGTTATTAGTAAATTCTAGATTTTTTGATTTCTTTAGATCATCTGAATTAACTTCAAGAGTAGAGTCTATTCCGTTTTTTAGTTCATTAATTCTGTCTAAATTAATATCAAAGCCTATGACAGATCTATTTTTTCCAAATTCTACAGCCAAAGGCAACCCAACATAACCCAAGCCAATAACTGCTATTCTTACTGACTTAGATGATAACTGTTGCTGCTTCGAATTATTTATCATAATAGTCACGATACCAATCTACGAATTTAGCGATACCCTCAGTTACATCTGTATTTGGACTAAAGCCAGTTAAGATATTTAATAACGAACAATCTGCCAAAGTTTCTTTTACATCACCAGTTTGCATAGGCATCATATTTTTCTTTGCTTTCTTTCCAAGCGCTAATTCTAAAGCTTCTATAAAATCCAAAAGCTTGACTTTGTCTGAATTTCCAATATTTACAATTCTAAAAGGACTCACATTTGATAAGCTATCTGCATCACATACTGGAGTACCAGTTTTTGGCTTTGCATCAATTAAAAGCCTGATGCTCTTTACCAGATCATCTATATATGTGAAATCTCTAAACATATCACCACTGTTAAAAATATCTATTTGTTCGTCATTAATAATACCCTTTGTAAACTTAAACAGAGCCATATCTGGTCTTCCCCATGGCCCATATACGGTGAAAAATCTAAACATAGTTGTAGGCAATTTATGTAAATAGGCATAGGAATGGGCCATGCTTTCATTAGCTTTTTTTGTTGATGCGTAAATTGTTAATTGTGTGTCAGCTTTATCATTTTCACCAAATGGCATTTCTGTATTTGCACCATATACAGACGAGGTTGAAGCCATTAATAAATGTTTTACTTTAACTTGACGGGCCAGCTCCATAACATTGAAAGTTCCAATAATATTAGAATCGATATATGCTCGAGGATTCTCTAGACTGTATCTTACACCTGCTTGTGCTGCGAGATGAATAACTATATCAGGTTTAAAATTAATAAACTCTAATTTTAATAACTCATAATTCTCAATCATTTCTTTTGTAAAACTAAAATTATCATAAGCATTAAGTAACGATAATCTCTTTTCCTTTAGTCCAACATCATAATAATTAGTCATTCCATCTAATCCATGAACTTCATAACCTTCTTTCAATAAAAGCTTACATAGATGAAAGCCAATAAATCCTGATGACCCAGTCACCAGTATGCGATTATGTGAATTCAACAAAGTCACCTGTAATTATTGTAAATATGACAAAATAATATTTGAAAAATAAACTATTAATCATCCGAAAAGTTAAAAAATTATTTAACAATTTTTCTTAAATGGGTGATTAGGGCCACAAAAACTGAAAATAAAGCACCCAAGATTGTTCCCATAATACATATTAATGCACGATTTGGCTCTGATTTTTCTTCAGCAACAATTGGTGAATTAATTTTCTTAAATACATATGCATCATTTGAGGATGCAAGCATAAGTGTTTGCATTTGGTTTTCCATTAGTTTCGAAAAAACTAATTTGATAGATTGACTGTTTGTAGTCTTGATTGAGTCGCTCAGAAAATTAATTGAATTTTGAGCATCTTCTTTATCAATTTCTCTCATACATTCATTGATATTATAAATAATGATATCAATCCATTTTTTGGCAATATATGGGGACTCATGCTTTATTGAAATATAAACAAGTCCTGTATCAGGATCTTCATCAATATTTAAAATTTCTCTATACTTTTGAAATGACTCTTGTGAAGAAGGTTTAATTTTTTTTGGAAAAGATACATTTCTTACCCAAGTGTTAGTATCCGTATTAAAAAGCTTCGCATCGTATAAAATGATATTTTTTTGAGGCTGCCATTGCTTCACTGCCATTAAATTTTCTAAATTTATATTTGGAAGAAAGTACGTTGAAAAAAATTCATGTGATTGTATACGCTTAATGGCTATCTGACTCTTACTAATATTTCCACTAGATAAATTAACACCAGCAATACTAGCTAATCCAGATAGTCCACCAAGACTCGATGAAGCTGAAGCATCTTGCGAAGATGGAGACAAAAGAGCTGATGATTTATAAATATCAGGTAAATATAATGAATAAACCACTGAAAAAAATGCAAATATTGTGGTTAAAATTCCTATGAGAATTTTTTTTTGCCATATAATTTGGCCTAATTCTCTTAAATCAATTTCATCATTCAAATGATTCAAATTATTATTCATACGACTTCTAAAATTATTGGATTTTTCAGTAAATTTATAGAAATATTGTATCACGAAATATTGTGCATCTATTTCTGTTGTGAAAAAAAATAAGACTGAGTTCGAGAATAAAATTTTATTAAAACTAAATATAGATGAAATTAAGAAGTTATGAATGATCAGGGTGTATTAGCTATTTTACCAACTTTCCTGGATTAAGTATTTTTTTATTGTCAAAGAATTGTTTTAGATTTTTAATTACATCAATTTTTGTTTTGTTTTCGTAATGCATAAATGCCTTTATCTTGTTTAAACCAATTCCATGCTCTGCGCTTAATGTTCCACTTAAATCAAGAACAATAGAGTGAATATTTTTCTCTATAAAGTTAATATCTTCTGGCTTACAACCTCCTTCATTTTTGAGGACATTTACATGCAAGTTTCCATCTCCTAGGTGACCAAATAAAATTAATGTATATTTTTTATTTTCTTTAAAAAAACATTCAAGCTTAATTATTAGTTTTGATATATTTTTTATCGGCACAGCAACATCAAATTTTATCGGTGAGCTTCTTGAAATGCTTTCAGAGATTAACAAGCGATATTGCCATATTAATTCTTTTTGACTGTTATTGGTACTAATTATAATTTCATTTGCATGTCCTTTGTTATGAAGCGTTTCGAGCATATCTATAAATTTTTTTTGATCAGTAAATTCAATTATTAGAAAATAATTATTATCTAAATGGTCAATATCAATATTGAATTCTTTATTTACTTGATTAAGAGCATATCTTGTAAAAAACTCTATAGCCTCAATATCAAATTGTAATATTAAGTTTGAAATGTTATCTAGTGAAGAAATTTCATCAAAACCAATTAATATAACTTTAGTTTCCTCTGGCTTTGATATTAGCTGGATTCTGCAAGATGTTGTTAATCCATATATGCCCTCGCAGCCAATAAAAAAATTTTTTATATCTGGCCCGGTAGCATTTTTAATTAACATATCATCTAGGGATAAATAATCACCGTTTCCAGTAACAACACATAATCCAGCAACATAGGATGAAGTTGAGCCATATTTAATAACTCTTATGCCTCCAGCATTTGTGGCTATGTTACCACCAAGTTGCGATGAACCTGATGAAGAAAAATCAACTGGATAATATAAATTGTTTTCATCAGCAAAAGATTGCAGATTCTGAGTTATCAATCCTGGCTGACATAAAACTGTGTTGGATGAATCATCAAATTCTAAAATTTTATTCATTTTATCAAAAGAAACTATAAGCTCATTTGATGTTGCCGAAGCTCCACCAGAAAGTCCTGTCCTGCCTCCAGATGGTACTAATGGATGATTAAACTCATTGCATAATTTAATAACATCAATAATTTGCTCTACTTGTGTAGGAAATACAACCGCGATTGGATCTGAGTCAAGGCTTGTAGACCAATCATTACGATACTTTTCTTTATTTGGTATATCAAACTTGATACTAGATTTGTCAAATATATTATTGAGATTATTAAAAAAACTATCTTTATTCATACATCATTTCAGCATGTATTAGATTTGAGAAAAAATGTTTTAAAGCAATAACTAACATAAATGGTCAACCCAATCATCTATCATTTTAGTCTCTGAACCAATCTAAAAATTTTGAATTTGATTGTGTATTATTAGTCCAAAATCTTTGTGCATAATTAAACAATAATAGATACAAAAAGGTACTGATAGCTAGTTTAAAATCAAAAGGAAATGCAGCAATGTAAGCATTAATTAAAGAACCTCCACTATTTATCCATACAGCAGCATTGACGATGATATGCCAAATTAATAAGGCAGCAAACGATCCATAAAATAAATTGTTAGTATATCTAGTAATAGCGGGGGTAATTGAAAATACCAAAAGTATTGCTGCTAAAATTAATGAATTTACAGGCTCTAAAAATAAATTAGTAAGCACAACTATAGTTACAGGTAGAAGATTTTGAATTAAAACATTGTCAGTTAATCTAGGTATAAATATTGCAAATGCTAACAAAGGTGAAAAATTTGATGGCAGTCCAATAAATCTACTGGCAGCTATAAGTAAAATTAACAAAGTCATATTTTTTAACATCCGAGACCCTTTTTATTCAGAATAAATTTAATATTCATACTTATTGGTTTAATTTAAAAATCAACTCCTTTTCGAGCCATTATACCTTCATTGAATGCGTGCTTGGTTTCCTGAATATCAGATACTGTATCAGCCCAGTCTCTAAGAGCTGAAGTTCCTCCTCGGCCAGTTACAACAATTGACTGGTTGATTGGTCGGTTCTTAAGAACTTTCATTACTGTATCTTCGTCAAGATATTTATAACTCAACATATACGTCAGCTCATCTAAAATTACTAAATGATAAGTTTTATCTTTAACCATTTTTTCTGCAACCATCCATGTATCTTTTGCGGCCTTAATATCTGATGGACGATCCTGCGTATTCCAAGTGAATCCTGTTCCCATCTGATAAAAAGAAACGGATGGACATCTTTCACGAACAAAAATTTCCTCACCAGATGATTGTTTTCCTTTTATAAACTGAACAACGCCTACTTTGTAATTATAACCAAGCGATCTAATAACCATTCCAAAGGCAGAGCTAGATTTCCCCTTGCCATTTCCTGTTAAAAGTATTGAAACCCCTCTTTTAGTTTTGGCAGCCTTAATAGAGGCATCAACATCTTCTTTAAGAGCTTGCATTTGCCTTTTGTGGGCTTTGTCATCAGTTTCTTTATACTTGTTCATAATATGTTTTAAAAAAGTTTATTTTAAAGGTATGTTATTTTTTAAATAAAATTACAGCTTATATCTTAGCCCGAGATATGCTCCCAAACCTAAAGATTGATAGCCGTAAACTTCTTCATAATTTTTGTCAAATAAATTTTCTAATCTGATGTAACCCTCCAGATTATTATTTATATTCATATTAACCCTAAAGTTAACAATAGTATAATTAGAAAGTTCTACATTGTTTGGAAATACAACATCTTTTTGCTTGCCATTATAATAGAGGCTTGTATTGAAATTTATTACATCATTTGGTTCCCAAAATACATTTAGACTTGAAATATGCCGAGGTCTCCTTACTTCTTCTTGATACTCATTATTTGCATTTATCTCAATAGAGTCTGTGTAGGTGTAAGAAAAATTTATGGTAAAGTCTTTTTTAAGCTTGCTATATGAGTTTAGCTCCATGCCTTTTCTTTTACTAAGACCGTTCTTATTTATAGCTGTATATCTAAAGGTTATCGGGTCAAGTGAATTACCATCTATTTCATTTTCTAATTCTGAATTAAATAATGTTATAGATAAATTTGTGTTACCACTATTAAATGTATAGTCATATCCCATTTCCCAGTTAATAGATTTCTCCGGTTGAAGAGAAGGATTTCCAATAAAATTAGTATAAAAACCAAAACGCTCTGTAAATGTTGGGTTTTTAATGGCTGTACCGAAGGAACTTCTAAACAAAGCCTTTTCATTAAAATTATATATTGTTTCTAATCTATATATATTTGAGTTCTTAAATTCAGTGTTATAGTCTTGGCGGCTACTTATACCAATTGTAATACTATCAAATATATTGGCTCTATACTCAAATGCAATACTATTTGTTTTTCTATCCTGAATTTGGTTTGGATCATAAATGCCATAAACTCCATAGTCATTAATAAGACCACGCTGTGAAAATTTATCTTTTTCATGCTCTGTTAAAAATGAAATTCTATGATTAAATTCATTCCAAAAAATTGAACTAACAAATCTTACCTGATCCTTTGTTGATGATGTGGATATTCCAAGGAGTCCATTATTAAAATTTTGATTTTCGTTCTTAGTTTGTGAGATTGACAATTGATGCTGTCTAATTTTATCTTCGCTTGACAAAATTGCTTTAAAACCAATAACAGTATTTTCAAACTTAGCTATATTATCCTGATCTTCAACTAATCCATCAAAATTGTTATCAGAATCATATTCATTCATGCCATCTGAATGCCTTGCTGAAAAAGATGTTTTTAATTTTTTATTAATCTTAAAACCTGATTTAAGATTTACATTTTTATTTCTATATCCATCTTTTTCATTACCTATTCGAGAAATATTCTCTCCATCTGTATTGTAATCACTTAAGCCAATCATAAAATTAAAGCGATTTTTTTTAAGTCCTATACTGACTCCATTATTTTGAGTAACAAAATCACCTCTTTCTGAAAAAATATTTAGGCTTTTCTTCTTTGACGCACTTTTTGTAATAATATTTATAACTCCTGACATTGCGTCACTACCATACAATGAACTTTGAGGACCTCGAATTACTTCAATTTTTTGAATGTTGGCTGGAACTAGTGTGCCCCAATTGAGCTCGTCACCTTGTGCAGAATTATTAGCCTCTATACCGTCAATTAATACAAGCAAATGGTTGGCTTCACTTCCTCTAACTCTAATTTGTGTTTGAGACCCTCTAACACCGCTCCTGCTAACAGCCAAGCCCGGAACGGTCCGCAATAGATCACTTATATCTGAAACAGATTTATTTTTAATATCATCATAATCTATTACCGTGATGGCATTTGCAGTGCGATTACTGGAAACAGGAATCAAAGATGCACTCACTATTGTTTCCTCTATATAGATTGAAGGGCTTTGAGCATCTAGGGCGCTTAAGAAAAAAAGTAATATTAAATTTAATGTAATAGATAACTTTCTCATTTTTCAATTAATTCTGTAATTAACAATGCTGGAATATATTTTTAAATATTTAAAAAGTATTTTTTAAATATTTTTAAGATCGTCCAAATATACGGTATTGGGTCTGAAAATGAAAGTATTGATTGAATCTTTTTTCCTTTATTCTCTTTTATTCTGCACATGATGTTGTGCCTATATTTTTTTTCACAACCAATTCCAATAAAAAAATATATAAAGTCATATATTGAATTAATCCATACAAGCTCAATATTGCTGGTACCAGAAAACTTATAATTACTATGCCCACAAACTTCACCATAGGCCAACAAAGGTAAATTTATACCTGACTTTAATGCTGATAAGTTCCACATACCTGGTCTAGCATTAATTTCAATTAGCTTAAACTCACCAGTTTTTTGATCAAGCTTAAACTCAGTATTTGCAATACCATGAAAGCCTAAAGTTTCAATTAGATTAATTCCAATTTTTTCTAATTCTAAATTTGGTATGACTTTCCCTGCTGAAATAGTTCCAGCTTCTGGTGGAACTTGACGTAATTTATGTCCAATTGACCAGGCAATCACTTTACCTTTTTTATTTGAATATGAGGTAAAAGTATAGAGTGATTTTACATCTCCTGGAATAATTTCTTGAAGTATTATTCTTCTATTATGAAATCCAACATTATTCATTTCAATAACAACATTTTTAATATCATTTGCATTATGAAGAATATGATTTCTTGATTCCCAGTTTAGCTTCTCCATGAAACCAATAGTCTCGACTGGCTTAAGTATTAATGGAAAGTTAAAATCTGACAACTTATCAATAATTTCTGTTGTATTTTTGGGGAAATAAGATTTAGGATGAGGTATGTTATGGACATTACACAAAGTAGATAAATACTCCTTGTCGTAACATTTTTCAATCACATCCCAATCAGACATTGGGAAATGAAGAAATTCTTCCAATTTTTTTTTATTCTTAAGCAGTGGAACTAACCAGATATCATTAGTTATGAAGCATACAGGTTTCAAGCTTTGATTTTTGGCATGTTTGATAACAAATTTTATAAATTCTTTTTCGTTGTCAGGAGATGGTGATTTAATAAAAGAAGCAGATTTAGATTTCCCAGCAAGACAGGGCTCAATATCAAAAACATCTGATTTAATACCTTCCTTTGCTAAAGATCTTACCAATCCTAGACCGTTTACAAAACCACCAAAAATAAATCCTTTAGGTTTCATTTAAGTTCTTTATTTGTTTTTAACTTTTGGATATTTGATTCAATAATACCAAGTCTTTTATCAATACTCATAGGTTTGTCATCAGAATCTGATACCAGCATTTGGCCTTCAAATATCCTAGTTTTCCAATTTGTTGCAAATCTAAACTCATCTCTACAGTGCCAAAGCTGTGGTACTGGAAAATAACCAGCTTTATAAATATTATAGTAACCTTCAGGCGAATAAAGATTTGAAAAATTTTTTTCCATGTGGTTTATCATAGCCTTTGCTTGTACAAACATTTGGTTGTGCATATTTGTGACCATAGAGATAGAACTTGGTGAAAAAACATCCAAGGCATCTTTATCAGAAAGATAACTTGAAATTGATCTGCGAGTAATTTGAGCACTCTTATTTATAATTTGAGGTGAAGCCAGTTCAACAGCTTCAGAATAACTAACAACATGAATTATTTCTGGAGATTTTCTCTCTAACAAATCTGTCATTAGCATTGAAACAGAACCAAGTTGAATTTTTGCCTTTTCGAGATTGGGAGAAAAATATGACAAGCCTGCACGAGGTTGAGGAATTATTTTAAACTGCTCGTCTTTAAGCTCCTCTACCAAGGATAGCAATACTCTAAATTTTGCAATATCACCAATACCGCTAATCATTTTTGGCGTATTAAGCATCATTTGAAGAATAATTGCCTTAATTCCTGTTTTCTTAGCCATTTTAACGGCTAAAAAGGTTGCAACAATTCCAGATAAGTCATCTGAACCTCTAAATGAAAAATGATGTGAAATATTAGGCTCAAAGGGCTTATTATTTTGAGCTATAACACGCAAAGCATTAATATGCTGAGTCAATGTTTCATATACAGATAAAGGACCTCTGCCATCAGCTAAATTAAACCACCAAAATGATAGTGCATGCCAAGCTGTATTAAGAGTCCTCTCTAACATTTCTGAGTAGCTTGGAATATTTTTTGTTGCTGAATAAGATCTTACTAACATCCCTCCAGCAGCAGATCTTATGTCTTCGAAATCCTTTTCACTATTAACAGGAACTCCTCCGCCATTTTGAATTCCATCCCAATTTTCACCAAACATTTCTTGGGTTAGTTGTGAGGCTCCTACTGAAACAATATCTAAATGCCCTGCCTTATCCAGTTCTTTTAACCAGTTTTGAAATTTAGCAAGTGCTTCAAGCCTATTTTCTGAATAAGGTCCAACATGAGCCCTCAATAAAGGTAAATTTATTTTACTATTTTGCAATGCTGTCACTCTTTCTAATATAGTATCGTCTCTTGTTTTAAATCTTGGATAGGTAAAGTCTTTTAAAGGCGGAAATTCCTCAATACCTTGTTCTTCAATTAATCTTCTAGAAAGTTCCCATCTATCTGAGTCATATGAAGACTGGTCTAATAGCCATTTTGGCATCCTGTTATTTGGAACACCACATATTCTTAATGACTCTAGCGGAGATTCATCTCCAACAAATAGATCAAACCTATTAGCAAATTTTTGCTTAACAAGTTCACAAGACTTAGGCAAGCCGGCAAATGTTACTTTTTGAATTTTATGTTTTTTAAGTTCGCTATCATTGTCCATCAATGATATTAATTTTGAGAACATATAAAATGCATCATGTGGATCTAAACGATAACTAAATCCAATTGAATTTATTTTTTTTTGTAATATCCACTGCTTTATAAGCTTAAAGTTTTTTGGATTATCAACATTTTCAACCGCTTTTGAAACATCTACTGGTGATATATGTATTTCATAGCCTGATTCTTTCAATAAACCAGCCATACTTGCAACTCCTAAAGTATGTGCGTCTACATGTGGCTTTACAAAACCAAAAATCATCAAAACACTCTCCAAGAAGGTATTATCCCTTCATATTTAAGTCTGAAATCACAACTCAATAGCATGCAAGCTGTATCTATTAAGTTGCTTATGTATGGAACCTTAAGGCCTAAATTAATCGCTAAGTTTTCAACAGGAACAAGACCATAAACTAGATCCTCGTTAAGATATCTATGATTTAATGATTTGGGTGATAAAATTTTTAAATATGCATCAGTCGAGTGAAGTGCATTATATATATTAGAAGTATCTTTAGCCCCATATTGCTCGTTAAGCCATTCTGGAACTGTTTTTAAAGATAATCCTAATTTTTTAGAAATTAGCATTCTTTCATCATCAATTTTCTGCATGTAAAAAGCTATCTCTTCAGAAACTAAATCTTTATAAAAAAGAAAATCTTGTGGGTAGTTAATTAGTCCTGAATTAAATATTAGTGGTGTACAATGCAAAATTAAACCTACATTACTCATTGTTACTTTTTTATAATTATTATCCATATAGAAAATATCTTTAAAGAAAATAGGCATCTTTTTTTCTATATCTTTTAATAAAGAAATATCTGGTGACGAGTACAATACTCTATTTTTTTTTGCAAATAACGATATCAAACCTTTGCCATTATGACGAGCAGCATATGGAACCGTTTGAGCTTCCGCTATGTCGCAATTAAGATATTTTCCAAAATTAAGTGATCCGAAAACTCTACCAGGAACCAAAATTATTGAAGGCATACCTTTCTTAAGTTTTTTTTCTGTAATTAAGGCTGCCAAACTTTTATGTTCGTTAGCAGGAACACAAACAAAAACAAGATCTGATCTAGCTAATGCTTCATGTAAATTTTCGTTTATGAAATCAACTTTAAATGTAAGGTCTACTAAGCCCTCTGTTCTACACACGTTGATTGATTTAAGATTGTCTAAGCTTTTTCCAGGTCTATTATAGCCCTGAACATCAGCACCTGAATGCTTAAGCATTGAGACAATTGATAAGCCGGTGTTCCCAAGCCCAATTACAAGATATTTCATCGAGTAAAAAGTTTAAATTTAATAAATACAATCATATTAGCTAATAATAAAATTAATTTGAGGTCCATCTAAAAATTCTTAAAATGTAATCTCCACCTGATAACAAATAATAATGTAACAAAAATATAGAATACTCTATAAAAAGCACAGTACTCAAAATTGTAAACATTTTTTCAGGTCCTAGCTCAAAATAATAACTTCCAAAAATGACACCTATGTTGCTTACAAGCAAAATAATACTTATGAATAAGCCATAAATTTGTCTCTCAAATACTGTGTTTATCATGCTGACAGGAGATGACAATAGTTTTATAAAAAAAAGAGGTATCAGTATTTGAGAATAGGTCCCAGCTATCCTCCAACTTTCTCCAAAGACAAATGCAAATATATCTTCAACAACAAAAAATAAAATTACAAAAAATGGTAAAGCTATTATAAAAAGTTTTTTTACTGTACTCTTAAAGATAATTCTTGCTTGGCCGGTTTTTTCTTTTTCTTTTACAGCTGCTTGAAAAAAGACCTGACCAATTGAAACACCCATTAATGTTGAAGGTAGTCCAAGAACTCTTTGAGCCATATAATAATGACCTAGTAGAGCTACATTATAAAATGATGATAAAAGCACTGAAAACAAATTTGGATGAAGTGCTGTAAAAAAACTACTTGGCAAAGATATCATTGGAAAATTTTTATAGCTCTTAGCCATAATCATCATTTTATTTATTGTAATTTTAGAAATAAGAAGGTTGTCCTTAAGAAGATTTTTTAACAACCTAGTATTTGCAGATATCTTTGAAAGTATCTCTCCGCTTATCAAGCCTGTTACTCCACTCTTAAAAAAGCCTACAATTAAAGTAACTGAAGCCAATACAATTGATTTAATGATAGTTGCGTTTCTAAGATCTTTATAGTTCTTCTTTCTGTTATTAAAATAATTTAATACATTCCACAAACCTAATAAAAAAACAGTAATTGGAACAAAATAAAGCCAAAAACCGATCTCATCATTACCAATAAGACTAACAAAATAATTATTAAATAACACTATCAAAACTAAAAGACCTAATGATAGTATGGAAGAGATTAAAAAACCTAAAGCTGATATGTTTATCGCATCTTCATCCTTTTCAGGAAGCATTATAGCAAGCTCGTATCTACCATTTGCAACACTTCCAATAATGGTAGTAATAGCCAAAAATAAAGCAAAAACACCGAAGTCTTCAGGTGTATATATGCGAGTAAGAATTGGGCTTATTGCAATAGGTATTGCTTGAGCAATAGTTGTGCCTGTCATTAAGGTTAACACATTACGACTAAATTCTGATTTAGGTTTGAGTTTTTGAATCATGCTACCATTTTCATAGGATTGAAAATCATATTATTAATCTAGCACATAATGGTACCCGAGGCCGGACTTGAACCGGCACGATATTTCTATCGAGGGATTTTAAGTCCCTTGTGTCTACCAATTCCACCACTCGGGCTAAAGATTTATAACTCCTCTTTTCTACTATTATAATTGATATTTTGTTCATGTTCACGATGAGTTTCATCATCATAGGATGCTCTAATTTTATTATTAGTTTTTATAACATTCTCCAACAAATTTAAATCAATTTTAATATTCTGTGAGTATTTGATGATAGCATTGGCATCTTTTGGTAGGCATGCTCCACCAAACCCATGCCTGCCATCATGTCCAGGCACCATCATATGCGAACTTCCAATTCTTTTGTCTCTTGAAATATATCTGATGAAATTTTCCCATGAATCATTTGCATCAATTGCATCAAAAAGATTTTTAAATTCATTAAAGAAGATTACCTTAGTTGCTAAAAAAGAATTTATAGTGTATTTCAGTAAGGAAGCTGTCATAACATCAGTAAAAATATGATCTTTATTGGTACATTTTGTATAGTTACAATAAACTTCTGATATATAGCTTGAAGAGTCGCTATCTCCTCCAAAAACAATCAAATTTGAATTTATTAAGTCGTCTATCGCGTGCTTTTCTCTTAAAAATTCTGGATTATAAACAATATTAGGATGAATTGATTGCAGTTCTTCTATATTACCAGGATGTACGGTGCTTTTTAGTACAAGTATTCCTTTTAGACCAATTTTTTTTATCTCTAAAAGAGTATTTTTTACAATGCTAATATCTTGTGTGCCATCATCACTCATTGGAGTGGGAAGGCAGACAAAAATAACATCGGGTTCAAATTCAATAAGATTATTTATATTGGTATCTAATTTTGGATCAACTTTATAGATTTCAACAGAGTCAACAAAGGCTTGAGCTAAAGCCTTTCCAACAAATCCATATCCAATAATTCCTATTCTCATAATTTATGGAGGCTGAATCCGGAATCGAACCGGAGTAAACGGCTTTGCAGGCCGCTGCATAACCACTCTGCCATCCAGCCTAATGACTGCAAAGTTTATTGCATAAGATTAATAAATAAAAGTAAAAGTTAAATTTTTTTCTCTTGGTAAAAACTTAACCTTTCTATGTCTTCTTCAACAACAGAATTTCCATATTGCAATTCAATTAAATGGCAATCTTTTTCAAAAGGATTTGTTATTTGATGCCATTGTCCCTTTTTTATAAAAAATTTATCAAACTTATTTAGGACTATAGTCTGTTTTAAATCAGGATTTTCCTCTGCGTAAATTACCTCGCAAGAACCCTTTATTACCAGCCAAATTTCATTTCTGTGATTATGTTTTTGATAGCTCATACCTTTTTTTGGTTTTACCACCAACTCTTTTACCTTTACATCTTTTGAGTCATAAAAATTGTAAAAACTTCCCCATACCCTATCCTCGCTGCCGTATTGCCAATTTTTTAGAAGCCATGATGACGAATTCTTTTTATTATCTCCCCCAACACCAAATTTAAATTCAACATCTTTAACTTTCATTTCTGGTATGTTCTTTTTTGTCCTGTCACCACCATTACAAAAAATAATAGTTTCATCTGGGTATTTATCTTTGATCTTTTTTAATGCGTTTATGCAACTTCCAACATCATCATCGCTAAATGTTATAACCTCATCAACACATTCAATATTTGAAAGAATATTTTTCCTTTCCTCTAAAGACATAAAAACTTTTTTTTTCTTATTAATCAACCACTCATCACTATTAAGAGCAACTATAAGATGATCAGAAATCTCTTTTGCAGATTTTAAATATGAT
>MDTG01285286.1_pt1 | contig 28889 bp, 26 predicted proteins | sample 811421 | NCBI WGS metagenome assembly MDTG01 (sample SAMN05326645, study PRJNA326480) | marine metagenome | isolation source: seawater | place: Pacific Ocean: South East | collected 2011 | reverse complement strand
TCCCAATAGGTGCTTTTGTAGAAATCCTTCCAGGGAAAGAGGGAATGGTACATATTTCTCAATTATCTGAAGCAAGAGTTGAGAGAGTTGAGGATGTGGTAAGGCAAGGTGATGAAGTTACAGTTAGAGTTCGAGAGATTGATAGTAGAGGAAGAATTAATCTTACTCTTAGAGGAGTTGCTCAAAATGGAGGAATGTCCTACCCAGAGCCAACTCCCACTCCGGTAGCCCCCCTTAATTAATTATTGAGAAAGAGGGTATAAATCATTTTTAATTATTATTTCTTTAATTTGCAAACATGTGTTTTTATGTGTTTGTTTATTATTTGATGCGATAATTATTCCACCTTGACTAAAGTTTGAATTTCCGTAAGAAAGTTCCTCATTCTCCAAATTAGTAATAGCACCACCAGAGGCTCTTAAAATAGCCTCTGGAGCAGCAAAGTCCCAATCTTTTGGTGTACTTTTACCTGGCAAACTTAATGAGATATAAACGTCGCATTCACCCCTTATGATAGAAGCTATTTTGCAGCCAATACTTCCCATTACATTTACTTTCTTAAATTCAGCTTTAATGATTAAGTTCTTCAAAATTTCATTTCTATGATTTTTACTTGTTACTATCGTCATCTCATTTAAATTTTCTTTTAGATTATGCATATTAGCTTTTCTTATAGAACCATCTCTGTTTTCACAAAAGGTATTAATCCCATCTGTAATCCATAGTTCACTTCTTTCAGGGATCAAAACCAAACCAATATGTGGTTTTTTTTCAAAATTCAAAGCTAAATGCATAGCATAATTTACGGTGCCCTGTATAAAGTCCTTAGTCCCATCTAATGGATCAAGCACCCATAACCACTTTGAATTCAAATCAGAAGGACTAGAAGATTCATTTTTTACGTTTTCCTCACTTAGTATCCCCCAATCTACTTTTCTGTAATTACCCTTAATACCTCTAATAATTAAATCATTCACTTCTAAATCTGCAGAAGTAACTGGATCTTCATAGGAATTACTTTTTATTATTTCTTTTGCATCTTGTCTATTTCTTAGAATATGTGAATAATGAAGCAAAATATCTGCAGCTTCCCAACTTAAAAGGCGTAGATCATCAATAAGATTGTTGATATCTACGCCCAAAGGCAACTTAAACACGAAATGAATAATAATTCTCCATCTTCTCATAAAAGAGAAGAACCAGAAAGAGGTGTACTGTATTTAGTTGGTACACCTATTGGGAATTTAAGCGATATTTCGTCTAGAGCTTTAAACATTCTTAAAAAAGTCTCAGTAATTGCATGCGAAGATACAAGGCAAACAAAAAAATTAACTAATAAATATGAAATTACTAATAGACTTATCAGCTTTAATAAACACAATTCATTTAATAGAATCCCAAATATAATTAACTACTTGAAAGAAGGAAAATCAGTAGCACTTGTAAGTGATGCAGGGATGCCAAGTATATGTGATCCAGGGGAAGATCTTGTAAAAAATGCTAAGCTTAATAGACTAGGAACCATTTGTATACCAGGCCCTTCAGCTGCCCTGACTGCCCTTATATCAAGTGGGTTCCCAGCTTCAAAATTTATTTTTGAAGGATTTCTACCAAAGAAGAAGAATGAAAGGGAAAAAATATTATCTGAAATTAGTAATAATGAAAAAACAACTATAATTTTCGAAAGTCCACATCGTTTTAAAAAACTTTTAATTGAATTAAAAGAACACTGCGGGGGGGGTAGAGAAATTAGCGTTTCACGAGAATTAACCAAAAAATATGAAGAACAAATTAATAATAAGATTGATAATATTATTGATATTTTCAACCATCGAGAAATAATTGGTGAAATAACAATTGTTATTAAAGGTCTCGAGAAAAGTAATCTTATAGAATTTAATAAATCTAATCTAAAAAAAGAACTAGAGGAATTAATTAATGCAGGACTAAGTCTTTCAGCTGCCTCCAAATATTTAGCAAAGAAGAAAAACTTAACAAAAAATTTGATTTATAATTTGTATTATTAGTAAATATTTAAGAATACTAAAAATGTTTTTTGAATTAAAGAAATTTTTATTCAATACTTCTCTGAATATTACATTTTTTTTTATGTTACTTATTGGTATTCAAAATAGTTCCAATAAAGCGAAGATTAATTTATTGATTAATGAAACTATCCAATTACCCTTAAGTTTCATAATAGGAACTAGTTTTATTAGTGGTTCCATGCTTGGTGGATTGATAACCTTGAATTTCTTCAAAAGCAGTAAATAATTAAAGAGCTATTAAAACTTTAGAACTAACTATTCTAGATATTCCGCGTGATAACAAAATTGGCGCTGTAATTTTAAAAACATTGCTGTTCGGCACTTTTATTACTCTTTGATCTTTTTTACTTGATCTTTTTGCCGACTTTAAATCAAAAAAGATTTCAATAGTTTTTCTGCTTAAATCTTTTTCCGATAAAAAATTCCACTCGACATATTCTTGTAGAAATTTTGTCTCTAATTCAACTTGCTTACTAACAATCATATAGACAACTTTTGGTAATTCAACCTCCTTTATTGACACAGAAGATAAATCCTTTTGTGGTGTGTTTTCTATTTCTAAATTTAAAGGTGCAATTTCAAGAAACGTATTTTCAGGGAATGAATCATGAATAAATTCTTTGGATAATTCATCAACATTATTATCAAAAACTTTTGTTTCGTCTAATTCATTAGGATCTTTAAATCTTTTATTAGATTTGTTAAGTTTATTTAATTCAGTAAACTTATCCTCGCCAAGATTTTTTTTTAGGTGCCTGGTTATTGTAAGTTTAGTAAAATTAAATTTCTTTGATATTTCTTCTAAAGATGTTTTATTTATAAAAACATCAATTATTTCCTTTATTTGTTTTTCTGAAATTCTTTTTGCCAAAACCAAGTAACTATATTTAATTTTTATTGTAAGAAACCAAGAGACAAAAAAAAAGTATAACTTTTATTTTTTTAGTTTAATAAATATTTAAAGAAGACATTTTAATTGTTTAGTCATTAGCTCTCAGATATAATAATTAAATGCTCCCTTAGCTCAGCTGGATAGAGCAACTGCCTTCTAAGCAGTGGGCCGCAAGTTCGAATCTTGCAGGGAGCGTATTATTTCTTCAGAAATCGTCTTGAATTTCATTTTTTTATATAGATAATTAAAAAAAGCACGAAATTTATTTTAAATTTTTAATGAATGATAGTAAAAAAATTAATAAAGTTAATTTGCGGAATAACTTAACCAATAATCATCCAAAAAATTTAGGTTTAAATCTTTTTAGATTAGGTATTTTATTATTAGCTACTGCTCCCTCTTTAAGTTTTTTGTTTTTGCTATTTTCAACTTTTGGAGGATTTCTTAATAGAGAAGATAAATTTTTAAAAGATAAATATAACTGGATATTAATTCTAAGTTCATTTTTAATGATCTTAAACTGTTTTTTAATAACAACAGATTTAATTAAAATACCAGAATCAGAAAATTCACTTATTTGGTTAGGGCTACTAAATTGGATTCCTCTATTTTGGTGCTTCTGGGGTTTTCAAAATTATCTAAATACAAAAGAAGAACGGTTGTTCACCTCAAAATTACTTGTTATTGGATCAATACCAGTTTTAATAAGTGGTTTTTGTCAAAAGTTCCTTGGACTATATGGGCCTTACAGATTTTTTAACAATTTAATAATTTGGTATCAACGACCTTTAGGCGCTGATGGAGGAGTATCTGGACTTTTCAATAATCAAAATTATGCTGGTGCTTGGTTATGTATTATATTCCCACTTTGTCTGGGATTTTTATTTAAAAAGCAAAAGAAAATTTTTCTGAAGTATATTAATTTCTCTATTGTATCCGCATTTGTAACAATGATAATTTTAACCACATCTAGGTCAGCAATATTAGCGATGTTAATTTCTTACTTAAATTTGGAAAAATTTACTAAAAATAAATTTCTGTCAATTTTTATATCTATAATTACAACAATTCTAATAGTTAAGATTTTACTTCTTATTAACATTGATATTCAGAAATATATAACAGACTTTCTACCAACTGGAATTTCAAATAAAATAAATTATTTTAAATTTTCAAATTTAGATACTTTACCGAGATTTGATATTTGGAGTAAATCAATATCTTTCATAAATCAAAATCTATTTTTTGGATATGGTGCTGGATCATTTCCAAATATGTATAGTTTGTTTGATGGAAATTTTGAAGGAATTCAACATACACATAATATTTTCCTAGAGCTAGCATTCAATCATGGATTATTAGTTGCTCTTTTAATTTTATTTGTAATGCTTAGTATTTTAATTACTGCATCAAAAAAATATTTTTTTAATAATAAAAATCACGATTTATCTTTAATTGATAAAGCATGGATAATATCTTTTGCTAATTTTTTAATAATTCATATGTTTGATATTACTTATTTTGATGGAAGAATTAGTATTTTATCTTGGATCTTATTAGCTGGCTTAAGAAAAATGAATAAAACATATTCTTAGAATATAAAAATAGAATTTCCAGACTTTGTAAATTCTTCCTCAAAAACACTCCCAAATAAAATTCTTAAATAGTAACGAAAATACTTATTTTACAGCTTTTATTCAGGCTAAATTATTCTTCTACAAGAAGGCTTGGATTAAATATATCAATCCCTTTATTTGTAAAAGTCCAACAATATCATTAGTCACTATATAAATATTTAGTTTCTTTTTGTTTTACGAGTTCTTTTTGAGTAACCAGAAATGATCTAAGGCCAACCATACACATTTCTCATTTAATTAAAAAACTTAATTATTAAATCGATTTTTTTTCAAAAGGAAATTTTTTCATTTTTATAAAAATGTTTTGAAAAAATTTTCATACCAATGGTCATTTTTTTAACCTTATTAACTTAAAGTTATGCAGATCATTCTCTACTATTTTTTGAAAAAATAAAGGATAGCCATATTTAGAATAAATTAATAAATCTATAATTGATCATATATCGATAATGTTTGCGAATTAATTATTTCAGATGAGAATTCTGTTTTTGCAATTCTTAAACTCTCTCTTCCCATTCTAAGTCTCAACTCTTTATCTTCAATCAATTTTTGGATTGCCAAAGATAATTTTTTAGATTCTTTTATAGGAACTAAATATCCATTTACTCCCTCTAAAACCACTTCTCTACATCCCACTGTGTTGGTAGAAACCAAAGGCAGTCCAATAGCAGCTCCTTCTAAGAGAGACTTTGGAAGACCCTCTCTATATGAGGGTAAACATAGGATATCAGTCTCCAATAATATCTTGTTAACATCATTGACCCATCCTAACCACTTTATAATTTTTTTATCATTCCATTCTTCTAGTTCAGATTGCTTAAGAGAAGTTGGATTTTTCTTATCAATATCCCCTATAAGTAAAAATCTACCCTTTATATTTTTATAATGTAAAATTTTTACAGCTTCTACAAATTCATATATGCCTTTATCTTCTAACATTCTAGCTACTAATGATATGGTCGGAATTTTATTTTCTTTCTTTTTTTTAATCAATTGATCATCAATCACTACTCCAGCACCTCTAATTAAAATTGATTCATTAATATTTACTATTTTTGCCTTACTAAAAAAATTCATGTCATCTGAATTTTCAAAAATAACTCTATTTTTTTGATTCCTACCATGATGTTTATTAAGAGTAAATTTAAACAAAATAAGTAATATATATTTTAATAATTTAGCTTTAATACTTGATGAAGTGAATACAAATCCCATTCCAATGGGGGCATTAATTACCGACTTAATTTTTAATAATTTTGCAATAATTGATCCATAAATAATTGGCTTAGGTCCTACATTATGAACTATATCTGGCTTTAATTTATTAAAAATGTATAAATACTTTAAGAGCAAATAAGACTCATAAATAGGATTAATTCCTCTTCTATCTAAAGGTACAGGAAAAAATTTAATGCCTTTATCTTCTATATATTTTCTACTATGATCTTCATGACAAGAAATATAAACATCATATCCAGCTTTTTTTGCTTCAAGAGCCCTTCCCAGAAAATGAGAAACAAAAAACCAATCTTCTGTTAAGTTAATAATAATTTTTTTTTTAATCATCTTTAATATCGAAATACTTAATTACTAAAAAAATAAATTAATTTTTTTAGTAAAAATTTAATTTTCCTGAAAAAGAGGAAAGTCCTTAACATTAAAAATTCTGGCAAATAATTTAACATCAAATACCATATGAAAACAAGAATTAATGGGTAATTACTTTCTTCAAGTCTCCATTTATAAAAAACATTAACTATATTTTTAAATTTATAAAAATTTTTATTTTTAGATTTTATATATTTCCAGATTTTTATATGATTCAGAATTGATTTTGATATTAACATCCCAGAATTTGAAACATTATAATGAAAAAGAGGCTTAGATATGCTTTTCCCAAGAACCTTTTTTGATGCAAGTCTGATATTTAACTCCCAATCCTCATATCCTAGCTTCATGTTTTCATCATAAAATCCATTTTCTATAAATACTTTTCTTGGGATGAAAATACTATAGGGTATTTGATTTATAAACATTTGCTCGAATAAATTAAATATTTTTTCCCTCGTACCTTTTGACTCACCCTCTAAAAAACAATCTGAAAAAACATAAGAAGATTTTCTCTCATTCTGAATATTGAAAAATAATTCTTCAAGAGCATTTTCTTCAATCCAGTCATCTGAATCTAAAAAGAATAAATAATCTCCTTTTGAAAACTTTACACCTTTATTTCTTGCTGCAGATAATCCTTTATTTTTTTGATTAATTAATTTAACCAAACTATCATTTTTAAAACTATTTAAAATTTCTAAGGTTTCTTTATCATTTGAACCATCATTAACTAAAATTATCTCCTTTTTATCCCAAGATTGATTCTTTATTGAATTTATAGTTCTTTTTATAGTTTTGCCGCTATTGAAACAGGGAACAATAACAGAAATCATTTTATAATTTTCAGAAATCATATTCGCACTTTGTCCAAATCTCTCCCCAATCAGTTATTGTTTCTTTAATAATTAAATTTGCTTGCCTAAGCTCTTTTTCTAATTCTTCTAATGTATGTTCAATTTTATGATCTTTATCAGAAAAATAGTAAATCCCTAATTTCTTTCTGAAGGCAACTTGCCAATCCCTCTTGAAATATGGAACTCTAACCAAAAAAGTTTTTGCACCGCTTAACCTCTGAACATTTTTTAAAAAAAATACTCTATCTTCAATATGCTCTAATACATTTGAAAGAATAACTACATCAGAAACTATTTCAGAGAAATCATTAATATTACCATTAATGAAATTCATATTTTTTAAATTACTCTCTTTCTGTTTTTCTCTTGCAAATTCAATATTTTTTTTATTTATATCTATTCCAATTATTAAGCTTTTTGAAAGCTTTTTTGCAATACTTATGGCCACAGATCCATTCCCACAACCAACATCAAGCACAGTCTTCCCATTAATAATCCTATCAATAAAAAATTGATGATAATTAGTTAATTGATGTTTTGGATGGATTCCATTTCCATGTTTAACTGCTCTTTCATTAATAATCCAATTTAGTTTATCTTTTATTAAAAATAAGTTTTTTATTGAAATTAATGGGTTATTTTGTCTTGACTCTAAAATAAAAAAACTTGTAAATATATATCTTCTTAATTTAGTTGGTATTAATAACCAACTATAAGAAAAAAGCTTTGCAAAGCCTAAAATAATATTTTTCTTCATATTGAATTTCTATTTGCAAATTTCCATGAGCTTTCACACATTTGTTTGAGATCATATTTTGCCTTCCATTTAAGCACATCATTTGCTTTTTTAGGGTTTGCGAAACAAGCCGCAGAATCACCATGCCTTCTTTTAGATATTTTTATTGATACATTCAATCCTGATACATTTTCAAAGGCTCTTTTCAATTCCAAAACACTTACACCTTTACCAGTCCCAATATTAAAGAAACTTATTCCATTACTTTTATCAATAAAATCTAATGCTTTAAAGTGAGCTTCTGCTAAATCCATAATATGAATATAATCTCTTATTCCAGTTCCATCTGGAGTTGGGTAATCATCCCCAAAAACCTTTAAATAATCTTTTGACCCTTTTACAACTTTTATGATTTCAGGCATTAAGTTGGCATTTTTATCTGATAATGGATCGTCTCCAATTAAGCCAGATTTATGAGCTCCAATGGGATTAAAATATCTTAAACAAACTACCGACCAATTTTTTTCAGCATTGTATATATCTTTGAGAATATTTTCGATTATGATTTTTGTCTGTGCATATGGATTTAATGGTTTTAATGAATGATTTTCATCAATTGGACAAAAATCAGGTTCTCCATATACTGCTGCAGAACTACTAAAAAGAAACTTTTTAATTCCTGTCAATTTCATTGCTCTTAATAAACTTATAGTTCCATTGACATTAACTTCATAATATTCGAATGGATTTACTATTGATTCTGAAACTGATTTAAGGGCTGCAAAATGTATTACGGATGTAACTTTATTTTCATTAATTATATTTATTAATTTTTTAGTATCTCTAATATCGCATTCATAATAAGAAACTTTATTTTTGGTAATTTTTCTTATCTTATCTACAATATCTCTTTTACAATTACTAAAGTTATCTACAATTACATATTTCTGATGATTTTCCGAAAGTATTGCCGCAGTATGAGATCCGATATATCCAAAACCTCCAGAAATTAGGATACAAGACATTTACGAAAACACTCTAATTAAAAATATATATCTATAAAATTTAAATGACATTTTTAAATTTTTATCTTTTTAGAACTTTTTTTAATATTTTCATTAAAAATCCAATCTACTATTTCTTTTGGTGGAGTATATCCAATTACTAATTTTCTAAGAATTGAAATAATATTCTTTACATCATTTTTATAAATAAATTTTTCTAAAGAGTCAATCTCATAAGTCAGTTGATCCCAAGGTAAAAAATTATCTTGCGCCTTGAAAATTTTTGGATGCTTTGTAGGCAGAGAATTATCTTCTATAAGAAGTTCTTCAAATAATTTCTCACCAGGTCTTAATCCAGTTATCGAAATTTCAATATCCCCTTTTGGATTATTTTTATTCTTCAATTGTAAACCAGAAAAATTAATCATTTTAATAGCAAGATCATAAATTTTTACTGGATCACCCATATCTAACAAAAAAACATCCCCACCTTCTGACATAGCTCCTGCCTGAATAACTAGCTCTGCCGCCTCTCCAATAGTCATAAAATACCTGCTCATATTAGGATGAGTAAGAGTAATAGGAGTTCTTTCTTTAATTTGCTTCCTAAATTTAGGAATAACTGATCCAGAAGAATCTAAAACATTACCAAATCTAACCATGGAAAATTTTGTAAATTTTTCCTTCTGATTTGCAAATAATGCTTGTAGACACAATTCGCCTAATCTTTTTGATGCCCCCATTACGTTGGTAGGCCGAACTGCTTTATCGGTTGATATGAAAACAAAGTTTTCTACCTCAGTTTTCAAAGCAGCTTTTGCTATTGTTAAAGTACCAAATACATTATTCTTTAAACCCTCAGCCAAATTGTATTCAACAATAGGCACATGTTTATATGCCGCTGCATGATAAACAGTATTAGGCTTCCATGTTTTAAAAATTGAATTTATATTTTTCTTATCTTGAATAGAACAAAGAAGTGGGATTATTTTGATATCTTCTTGCCTATTTAAAGAATTCAATTCACTCAAAATTTTATATAAAGAAAATTCGTTTGAATCTAACAATAATAAAGTTTTGGGTTTAATTTTCAAAATCTCTCTGCATAATTGCCCCCCTATTGAGCCCCCTGCTCCGGTAACTAGTACAATTTGATTTCTTATATTTTTTTTTAAAAGAAGTTTATCTGGATCTACTTTTTCCCTTCCCAATAATTCATCAATTTCTAATTCAATTAAATTAGTAGATGAAATATCCCCTTTTGCTATTTCAATTAAATTAGGGAGGGTTCTAACAATGAGATTAAACTTGCTTACTTTTTTAATAATTTTAATTCTTTGTCCAGAATTCATTCTTGGTAAAGCTAAAAATAGATATGAAATATTTTTATTTTTAACAAGATACTCTAATGCGTCTGGAGAATAAATCTGCTTACCCGCCAAAACTCTTCCCTGTTTATCTTTAGCATCATCTAAAAAACAAGATACTACAAATTCATTATTGTTCTCTAAAGCCAATATAAGTTCTCTCCCTGCATTGCCAGCTCCATATATTGCAGCTTTTGGTAGATTAGATTTTTTAATTCGAATCCTATACATATTCCCGATCCAATATCTTATTAATGCTCTAGATCCTCCTACCGTAAAAAATAATAATAAAGGTTGAATTATTCCTATTGTTCTTGGCACATCTCTAAAACTTATTAAAGAAATAAAAGTCGAGAATAAAAAACCATAAATAATTATTGACTTAGAAACAGTAAGCATTGCAGGCCAGCCCGAATACCTAAAAATAGTTCTATAAAGACCACTAAAATAAAAGACTGGTATTGCAAAGACAATAGATAACAAAGAAGGAAATATAATAGTTTTTTCTGAGAAATTAAATTGTCCAATTCTCAAATAGAATGCCAACCACACAGTCACAGTGCATAAAAAAGTATCTACAGCTAATGAAATTATCAACTTAATATCTCTAGGTAAATCTAATAAAAATAATCTGAGCTTATTAATTTTTTTGTTCATAATAAATATTTGTAAGATTATGTTATTAGGAGAAAAATCATAATTTCATATCTCTTTTTCTAATTAACTTAGCAGGAATACCACCTACAACTGTATAAGAGTCAATATCACTTGTAACTACAGCACCAGCAGCTACTATTACACCTTTACCAATCTTGCAGTTTGGTAATATTACAGAATTTGAACCAATCCAAACATCATCATGAACAACGATTTCTCCATCTATCATTCCTTGTTCAATTATAGGAAGTTTAATTGACTCAAAAGAATGATTACTAGATCTCAAAACAACATTTGGGCCTATTAATACATTATTTCCAATTGAAATTTTACCTTTACCTCTTGCATTAATCATAACATTAGAGTTAAAACTAACATTGGAACCTATAGAAATTAAACTAGATTCAGAAGCATAAATTTTGCAATCCAAGCCAAAGTAAGATTTTGAACCTACTGATATATTTCTAGGGAATTCAATTTTTAAGCCTGGTTCAAATCTATTATCCCCGGAATATTTTTTCAATCTTATTTTATAATAATTACCTCTAATTAAATAACCTATTCTACCTGGAATATTTCTTATAAAAAATTCAATCCAATCTTTTAATTCCCTTGATATTAGAAAAATTTTTTTCATAATAAATTTTTTAGGAATTTTTCTTATATAGGAATTTTACTATATTTCTAAACTTCAATATTAAAAATACTAAATTTAAAAATAAATAAAGAGGAGATTTTAAGAGAATTCTTTTTTCTATAATTTTTTTCCTATTTTTCAATAATTTTGAAAATAAATTTAAATATTCGCTAGTCATTTTTTCAGAATCATGTGGATATTTAACTAATTTTTTTTTGAATATAAAGTAATCTTTTATCATTTTTATCAATGCAGGCAGAAAATCTTGATTTTCAAAAGAAATTCCAAAATCTCTACAATATTCTGGTAATGCACCACTATTTCTATAAATAATTGGAAGTCCGCAAAGAATGCCTTCTATATGGTGCATCCCTGCTGGTTCGTTAATAGAAGCTGAAATGTATAAATCATGTTTAGATAGTTCTAAAGCAAGTTTCCGCCCATTCAATGGACTTAGATGATTTGTATTTTTGAAATTAAATCCATCTGGTAAATTACCAATATAAGTAAATTCCACTTTATTTTTCCACTCAGAAGTAGAGAGTAAACTATCCAACCTTTGATATACATCAAAACCTTTCATTTTGTTTGAGCTCCAATGATGAGTAACAATTCTGATAGGGCTTGTACCATTCCAAATTTTTTTATCATAACTGTTGAATATATTTTTATCAGCACCATTAAGAATTACTTTTGAGGGTTTATCTTTCTGGTAAATATCTAAATTTTTTAACCATGAACCAATAAAAACTGTAAAGTCTGCGCAGTAATTAGACCACCTTAATAATTTGTTCATATGAAAAGTATTCTTTCTTTCATCACACTCATTAATTCTATGGATTACCAAAGCATTTTTATTTTTTAAAATTAAATATTTTATTATCTCTAATGAACCAAAAGTAACTCCATCGTTATAAGATCGGGGATCTATCATTAGAATTATATCTATATCCTTATCAATGAGATTATAAGTAACTTTGTGACCTTTAACTTTTAAAGCATCTACAAGTGATTTAGCAAATTGGTTCCCTCCACCCCAGGAAGTATCTTTAACATCAATTCCAATCGCTACTTTCAAATTTTTAAAAATTATCTTTTTATTTAACTAATCATATCAAATTCATTAATTTATAAATTAAGTGGCGATAAAACATTTATTTTTTCAAAATTAATCAATTTCCATATGTTATCTTTATAAATAAACTATTTTTACTTCTTTGGAAAAGGTCGCATTGATAACAGGCATTACAGGTCAAGATGGTAGTTATCTAGCAGAATTTCTCTTAAATAAAGGTTATCAAGTGCATGGTATTAAGAGACGATCTAGCAGTTTTAACACTTACAGGATTAATCATATTTATCAAGATCCACATGATAAAGATTGTTCTTTTAAACTTCATTATGGTGATCTAACTGATAGCACAAATATTATAAAAATAGTAAAAGAGACTCAACCTGATGAGATTTATAACTTAGGAGCTCAGAGCCATGTTTCAGTCAGTTTTGAACAACCTGAATACACTGCAAACTGCGATGGTTTGGGAATTCTAAGAATACTTGAGGCTGTCAGATTGTTAAATTTAGAAAAGAAGACTAAAATCTACCAAGCCAGCACAAGTGAATTATACGGTCTGGTACAGGAAGTCCCTCAAACAGAAAAAACTCCTTTTTACCCTAGGAGTCCTTATGCAGTAGCAAAGCTTTACGCTTATTGGATAGCAGTCAACTATAGAGAAGCTTATGGAATTTATACGTGTAACGGAATTTTATTTAATCATGAGAGCCCAAGGAGAGGAGAAACTTTTGTGACAAGAAAAATCACAAGAGGACTAGCAAGAATAAGCGAAGAATTAGATGATATCTTATATCTTGGAAATTTAGACTCTATGCGTGATTGGGGGCATGCAAAAGAATATTGTGAATTAATGTGGTTAATGCTGCAACAAGAAAAACCTAATGATTATGTTGTTGCGACAGGAAGACAACTTTCCGTTAGATCCTTTATTGAAATGACAGCGAGAGAACTAAATTGGAACAAAAATGATTCAAAAAATGCAATCTTCTGGGAAGGTGAAGGTATACACGAGATTGGCAGGAGGTCTGATAATGGAAAAGTTGTAATAAGAATTGATAAAAGATACTATAGACCTTCTGAAGTGGATAATCTTCTTGGTAATCCCGAAAAAATAAAGAAAAATTTAGGATGGGAGCCAAAAATCAGTATTGAAGAAATAGTTAAGGAAATGGTTGCAAATGATCTTAATAATATCAGGCAAGAAAAATTCTTAAAAAATAACTATATTGATTCAAAAGCTCATTAATATAATTACTCTAAGAGGCGAAAATTAAAATGAATCTTATTAACCAAAAGGATAAGATATTTATTGCAGGATCGACTGGTATGGTTGGCAGTGCAATATTGAGACATTTAAATAAAAAAGGATACAGCAATGTACTTACAAACAAAAAATCATCACTAAATTTATTAGAATTTAATGCCGTTGAAAAATGGTTTGAAATAAAAAAACCTGATGTAGTAATTATTGCGGCAGCGAAGGTTGGAGGAATATTTGCAAATAGTAATTATCCTGCAGAATTTTTATTAGAAAATCTCAAAATACAATCAAATTTAATAGAGATCGCATATCGAAAAAATGTAAAAAGATTATTATTTCTTGGTAGTAGTTGCATATATCCAAAATTCGCTAATCAGCCTATATCTGAAGAGGAATTGTTGACTGCATCTTTAGAAAAAACTAATGAGTTTTATGCAATTGCTAAAATCGCGGGCATAAAACTAGTTGAATCATTCAGGAAGCAATATAAATTCGATTGTATATCATTAATGCCAACAAATTTATATGGTTATGGTGATAATTACAATCTTAAAAACAGTCATGTTGTACCCGCCATGATAAGAAGATTTTGTAATGCAAAAAAAGATAATGATTCATCAGTTGTATGTTGGGGATCAGGAACTCCTTTAAGAGAACTTCTTAATGTTGATGATCTTGCTAAAGCATGTGTTTTTGCATTAGAAAAATGGAATCCCAGTCATCAGAATTCCCCAAAGATATCTCCTTATGAAGAATTAACATATTTAAATGTCGGAAGTGAAGATGAAATTAGCATTAAAAATTTAGCTCTATTAATTGCAGAAATTGTTGGTTACAAGGGTGCAATAATATGGGATAAAGACAAACCTGATGGTACTCCTAGAAAAAAACTAAATTATGAAAAATTTAAAAAGATAGGATGGGAAACTTCCATTGACCTTAAACTAGGTTTAAGAGAAACAATAAAGGACTTTAAGATAAAATTTTCTCAAGGACTTTTAAGAGATTAGGAATTTTTCAAAAATGGATAAAGTTGAAAGATTAGCATTTCTCAATGAAAAATGTTCTTCAACTATTTTCCTTGCTTCCTTAGAAATATATTCATAAATCTTTCTGTCATTTTCTAATAGCTCAATAGCATTTTCAATTCCGCTTACATCTTCAGGTTTAACAAAAATACAATTTTTCAAATCTTGAAACACCTCAGGTGCCCACAACCCTTTTGTGTATGTAAGTATTACTGGTTTCCCACAAGCCATTGCCTGAAGAGTGACACTATATCCACTAGGTTGAAAAACATCTTTAAGAGGTACTATCACCGCAAAAGAATCTTGATATAGTTTTTTAACTTGTAAATCTGATAAGGAGCTTTTACTTTTATGATAAGTACCATTTGTTACTTTAAATTTACTATCATTACGTGCATTGAGTAAGCACGTATGAATGTGAATTTTCTTTTTTGTAGAAACTCTCAAAAGTGTCTTGAAATCTCTTGCAGGATCTTGGCCAATTGAAAAAAGATAATTAGAATTAAAATTTATTTTTTTATTAGGCTCCCAGAATTCAGTATCAACTCCGAATCTTATAATACTAGTTTTTTCTTTTTTTATATTAAAGTTTTCAATAGAATTTAACCTATCTGTTTTGCCATAAAAGATTATAAAATCTAATCTTTTTAAAATTTTTAAAAATAATTTATAATAAAATTTCTTAAGAATTTTTGGAATTTTTGTATCATAATCAGATAATTTATGAAAAGCGCCTACTAATTTTATTGGGGTCTTAGTATCTATAAAAGTAAAGTAAAAAGCTAAACTAATACTAAATCCGTCAGTCAAACTTACTATGTAATCTGAGCAATTAATAAACCTCTTAAATTTAGCTACAGATAAAGGTCTTAATCCAACATTAGAAATTCTACAAAATAAATTCTCTATAATTCTTCCAAATGAATTAAAAAAATTTTTGCTATTATCTCCACTTGATGAAAGGTGCTTTATATCAAATCCTTTTGAGCGAAGAAAATCGATGCTTTGGAAGAAATCTTTAGGTGCTTCTTTATTTTTTACTAATTTCTCTCTTTCTTTTCTACCGCCCTTATCAAATATCAAAATTTTAGGCATGATTGATTAGAAATTACTCTTATACCAACCTATCATTCTACGAATACCGTCTTCTATCTCGATTGTAGTTATTTCTTCTTTAATAATTGAATTAAGTAAAGTAGTGTCGGAACTTTTTATAAAACGACCTTCGGGTTTTGAAGTATCAAAAATTATATTAGGTTTCTTACCAGATAATTTACAAATTAAATTTACCATTTCCGAGATAGATACTGTCTGATTAGTGCCAATATTTACCGTTATATTTTTATCTGTCTTTTCCATTATCTTTAGCATTATCCTGGAGCAATCATATGCATGCATATAACTTCTCCTTTGATTACCAGAGCCCCAAGCATATAAAGGATCTTCATCATCCAATATTTTTTTAACTAACATTGGAATTGCACTTGAATATTCTCCAACCCATCTATACCTTTCTCCATATATATTAAAGGGCCTAACTATTTTTAATCTAAAATTATTTATTTCAGATAATAGTAAAAATTTTTGCTCTAAAAATCTTTTTGCCCAACCATAACCTCTATTTACTTTTTCAGGATCATTTTCAAATAATTTTCTTTCTTCAATCAAATCAGGCCCCTCATCCATATACACACATGAAGAACTTGTGATCAATAAGTTATCTGGTTTAGAAACTTCAAAAACTTCTAATAAATTATTTGTAATTTTTTCATTATGTATCAAAGTCTCTATATGATTTTTTGATGAATAACCAACACCGTAAGCTCTACTTGCTAGGTGAAATACATTTTTAGCTTTAGTAAGGGATTTTTGGGTTTGTGAAAGATCTTGCAAATCAGCTTCGATAATTTCTATTTTACTTTCAATATGTTTTAGATTCTTCAACTGCCCTTTAGAAAAATCATCTACTACAAATACTTTATACCCACTTTTAAGAAGTATTTCACATAAAAAAGAACCTATTAATCCAGCTCCACCAGTAACAAATATCTCTTTTTTTCCTAAATTCTGAATCATAATAAATTTATTTAAAAGATTTTAAGCACGAAAAAAATAATTTATTTACTATAAGGTTTAATTAGCTAAAAATTAAATATATAAAAGTTTTTTTAATACAAAACATTTCTTTAGAAATAAACTAAATAAAAATTAATTTTCTATTTGAGAATCGGCAAATTTTTTAAACAAAACAGAATTCTCATAAAGATAATTAAATTTCCCTTGAGAAACTAATTTTCCATTCTCTAAGAGAAATATGTGATCTACAAATTTCAAAGTTGAAAATTGATGTGAAATTGACAATAAAGTCACCTTACCGTGCAATTTATTAAATGTTTTTCTAATAGCATCTTGAGTAATTGAATCTAAGGAATTGGTTGCCTCATCAAGAATAAGAATATCTGGTTCTTCGTATAAAGCTCGCGCAATTGCAACCAATTGCAATTGCCCTCCAGAAAAAACTTTTCCTCTTTCTTTTAGTTGAGTATCTAGCTTGTAAGGTAAATTTTCCACAAAACTCCTTAGACCAACAATATCTAAACAAGAACATACTTTATTTTCATTTATCTCTGAAGGAACAATTCCAAATGCAACATTCTCTTTTATCGAAAGATCATTTATTTTAGGATTTTGTGGAACATAACTAATTTTAGATTGCCATTTATTAACTCCAAAATCCTGCAAATTTATACCATCAATTAAAACTTCCCCTTCAAAAGGGGTCAACAAACCATTACATATATCTATTATTGTGGATTTCCCGGCACCGGAAAAACCTACAAAACCATAATGAATTCCATTTTTAATTGATAAGTTAATTTTTTCTATAGATAAATTTTTTGAATTTGGATAAGAGTAACTAACATTTACCAAAGATAATTGATCCCAAGAAAAGTTATATTCTTTAGAAGCTAATTTTTCTTTATTTTCAGACTTAATTCTAACTTCACCATAGATCCTTTTAAGTGTTTTCGCATAGATATGAGCATTAGTAATATTATTTAAGGAATTTCCTAATTTATTTAAAAGAGGGACAATTTTAAAAGCTAGTAAAGTAATGATAGCCATTATTCCAATTAGCAAACTTTGACTCATATTGCTAATAAATAATATTGTTCCAAGAATAACTACACATAATTGACTAAACGTTAAAATAGAACTAACAGGAAGAAGATTAAGATTTTCAATTTTTGCTTGTCCCAAAGTAAATTCATCCCAAATATTTTTAAATTTATTAAGGAAATTAATTTTATTATTAGAGAGTTTTATATCCTTTATTCCTTCCAACATCTCCACAAGAAATATATTTATCTCATCAATTTTTTTTCTTTGTGAATTTGTTAAAAGATTAGTTCTCTTTCTTATAAATTTTAAAAATTTAAATATTCCTATAGAAATAGCAGTTATTATCAACAAACCATATTTAGGGGATAAAACCATTACTGATATTAAAGGTATAGCTAAAGAAGAAAGATATCCAACCAATAGAGGAATTTGCTTGATTACTCCCCTACTCCAATAAGCAAGATGATTTGAAAAAAGATTCATCAACTTAACTGAATTTTTCTCTATATGCCATTCATAATCAATTATCGTAAAACTCTTAATAAGGTCATTTCCTAATCTGCTTTGACATTTTGCTACAAAATTATTCAAACGATATTGAGTATATAAATTAAAAAACCCAGATAATAAAACTATTAAAATAATCGAAATGGACAAAAATGATATAAATAAATTAATATTTGGAGAATTAAATAGAACCCAAATATCATTATATTTATTGTTTTTATAAATTAAATTAGGATCTAAGAGAATATTTATAAATGGAAAAATTGTAAAGACAGTTAAAATATCTAATGCAAAACTAATGAAACATATAATCGAATATTGTAATAATACATTTTTTTCTTTTTTATTTAATAAAGATAAAGAGGTTTTAAATACGTCAAGTTTTATCATATTAAATTGAATTATTTTTCTATTTAGAAATTTTTATTAAAAATTCAATTAAATCTTATCATTATTGACATTTATATCAAAAATATACAAAGGTTACTTTTTGTTTTTGAGAAAAAACGTTCTTAAAAAAAGCTAGAGTTCTTATCAAAAAATTTTTATCGCCCAAATAAACTAAGATGATTCCTAATAAATATATATTAAATTTTAATCAGAAAAGTTTTTAAAATATAAAAATCTACAAAAGCTTTTTTTAATTATTTCATTAAAGGCTTTAATTTAATCTTTTTCTAGATTTCTTGAGTGTCAATCGATTAAAATTAATATAAAGGTTTTTACCACATCTATAAAAAAATATTTTTGAATTAGTTAAAATGACTATCTGTAAAAACTCAAAAATTTTAATAACAGGTGGCACAGGTAGTTTTGGTAAAGCTTTTCTTTCTACGATACTAAAAAGATTTCCCGATATCTCAAGAGTTGTAATTTTTAGTCGCGATGAATTAAAACAATCAGAATTACAGCAAAAATTCCCATTAGAAAAATATCCCCAACTTAGATTTTTTTTAGGGGACATAAGGGATAAAGATCGTTTAAAAAGTGCTCTTGAAAAAATTGATATTGTAATTCATGCTGCAGCACTAAAACAGGTAAACACAGCAGAATATAACCCAATAGAATTTATAAAAACAAATATCCTTGGTTCAGAAAATATTGTTCAGGCTTGTATAGAGAGAAATGTAAAAAAAATTATTGCTCTAAGTACTGATAAAGCAGCTGCACCAATAAATTTATACGGAGCAACAAAATTATGTGCAGATAAATTATTTGTAGCAGCCAACAACATTAAGGGTGATAGAGATATGTCTTTCTGTTGTGTTAGATATGGCAATGTAATGGGTTCAAGAGGGTCAGTAATCCCCATTTTTATTGAAAAATCAAGAAATGGAATTATACACATCACAGATGATCGTATGACCAGGTTTAATATCACATTAGAAAATTCTGTCGAAATGGTTCTATGGGCATTAAAAAATGCAATAGGAGGTGAGATATTTGTCCCCAAAATACCCAGTTATAAAATTACAGACTTAGCAGATGCTATTGGGCCTAACTGTAAAAAAGAAATCTTAGGGATAAGAGAGGGAGAAAAGCTTCATGAAGAAATGATTACCAGCTCAGATAGTTTTAACACATTTGATATTGGAAATTACTATACAATTCTTCCAGCAAACTACGATGCAAATATTCATTTTAATAAAATGGGTATTGCCTATAAAGCAGTTGAAGAAGGTTTCTCTTACGTATCCAATAAAAATAAAGAGTTCTTATCAAAAGAAACTCTAAGAGAATTAATTAAGCTGCATGTGGATCCAAATTTCTTTCCAAGGTAATGTTTTTTAATAAAAATGAATACATACCTTATGGTAAACATTCTATTACGAATACTGATATCAAGAATGTAATAAGGACTTTAAAATCAGATTTTTTAACTCAAGGACCTTTGGTACCTGAATTCGAGAAAAATATTTGTAAAACAGTTTTTTCAGATTATGCAGTTGCCGTAAATAGTGCCACAAGTGCATTACACATTGCATGCCTAGCATTAGACTTAAAGCCAGAAGAATATGTTTGGACATCCCCAATATCTTTTGTAGCCTCATCAAACTGTGCTCTTTACTGTGGGGCAAAAATTGATTTTATTGATATTAATCCAAATACGGGTTTGATTGATGAAAATTTATTAGAGAATAAACTTAAAAAAGCTGCTAATGAAAATAAACTTCCAAAAATTTTAATCCCTGTCCATCTAGCTGGCACATCATGCAATATGAAAGAAATATATCAACTTTCAAGAAAATATAATTTTAAAATTATTGAAGATGCTAGTCATGCATTGGGTGGGAAATACAAACACAAGCCTATTGGTAATTGTCAATTTAGTGATATTACAATTTTTAGTTTTCATCCAGTAAAAATGATTACTACTGGAGAAGGAGGAGTCGCGACAACAAATGATAAATTCTTATTTGAAAAGATGAAAAAACTAAGATGCCATGGCATTACAAAAAATAAAAATGAGTTTCTACTAAAACAAGAAGGTAAATGGCATTATGAGCAGAATATTTTAGGATTTAATTATAGATTAAGCGATATTCAAGCCTCTCTTGGAATAAGTCAACTAAAAAGACTGGGAAAAATTGTTAAAAAAAGAAATGAGCTTTTAAATTTTTATAAAATAATTTCACAAAATCTTGAGATATCATTCTTAGATATCCCTGAAGATTGTGTGTCATCTGTCCATTTAGCTATTTTAAAATTAAATAATTATAATCCTCAAACTCATAAAACTATTTTCAATAAAATGAGAGAACATAATATAGGGATTCAACTTCATTACATTCCCATTCATCTTCAACCATTTTATCGAAATATGGGTTTTAAAGTTGGAGATTTTCCTAATGCTGAGTATTATGCTCAAAATTCATTCTCTATTCCTTTATATACTGACTTAAAAAGAAGACATCAAATTAGAGTGATAAATACCCTTAAGGAGATCATATTATGAGATTATGTGTAATACCGGCGCGGGGAGGAAGTAAAAGGATTCCTAAAAAAAATATTAGATTATTTTGTGGCAAACCAATAATTCAATGGTCAATTGAGGCAGCCCTTAAAAGCAAATGCTTTGATAGGATAATAGTATCTACAGACAGCGAAGAGATCTCAAATATTAGTAAAAATATTGGCGCTGAAGTTCCTTTTATGAGGCCGGAATCTCTTTCTGATGATTATATTGCTACCGCACCAGTCATAAATCATGCTATTGAATTTATGAGGAATAGACATGGAAATGTTGACTATGTATGTTGCATATATGCAACTGCTCCCTTTGTTGAACCTGATTATATACAAGAAGGATTCAAAAAAATTATTGATGCTGAGGCGAACTTCTCATTTTCAGTAACGACTTTTCCATTTCCAATTCAAAGAGCAATAAAACTAACAAAAGAAAATAAATCTAAAATGTTTTTTCCCGAAAACTTAAATAAAAGGTCCCAAGATTTAGAAGATTCATTTCATGATGCAGGTCAATTTTATTGGGGTAAATCTTCGGCTTGGTTAGAAGGCAAAAGCATGTTCGATGACAACTCAATCCCAATAATAATTCCAAGACATAAGGTTCAGGATATTGATAATGAGGAAGACTGGTTAAGAGCCGAATTAATGTTTAAAGTAATTAAAAATTCTAAATAATTTAATAACCGATTAAATAAAAATATATAAATTAATCAAATCAAATTAGCAGAAATTTTTTGTACTTTATATGGTAAATTTATTTATAATTTCATTTATAAAGTGTTAGATAGAATTAAGCTTAAGATAATTAATAAATTAAATATAAATGGAAATATAATTTTTGAAAAGGCTAAAAATAAAAGTACCATAAAAGCACTTAACTTAATTTTTAATGAGACTAAAAATTGTCGCAGTAAATATAAAAGTTTACTTTTAGATGGAGGTTTTTATAATTTAGGTTATTTTTATAGACTTCAACTATTAAGAAGCGCACTAAAGTCTGAGCAAACTAAGGAACATGCTTTTATATGGGACTGCAATATTGAAGTATGCAGAAATCTATTAAAATCCATAGGAATATATAAAATATTTTCTTTCGAAAAAAATTTTGATGCTAATTTACTAGCAAAAGCAGAGTACTTAAACCAAAAAATAAATTCAAATCAGGATCTAATTAAAATAAAACTTCCTCATTCAATACCTGGTGCATATCTATATGACATGATCCTAAAGATACAAAGAAAAGCTACAGTAGATTTAAAAGACAAAAACTTAAAAGAATACATCCATAAATTTTTATGCTGGATAAAATTTAGTGAAGATCTTTTAAACAATTGTAATCCTGATATTGTGGTTTTAAGTCACAGTATCTCTTATCAATGCACACCAATGGCTTGGTTATCTGCAAAAAGAAAGATACCAACAATTATTTTAGGTGGCGATTTTGGGATACCGAGATTATGGAAAATTATTAATCCTGTTGATATATATTGTGGTACTGGAAGACCCACAAAAAAAGATTTTAAAATAATTCCAAAGGATAAAAAATCCTCCTTAATCTTTACTGGTAAAAAATATATTATCAATAGAATTTCAGGTAAATCGTCAGATATTGGAGCAAAATATGCATTTCAAGGTAAAAGAGATAAAATATCAAAGCTAGGAATTGATCAAAAAAAATATAAAAAAATAATTTCAATCTATTCAGCATGTTTTTTTGATTTCCCACATTGTTATGGAATGAAAAGATTTACGGATATGCTTGATTGGCTTCAATTAACCATTGAAAAAGCATCCCTTAAAAAGGACGTTTTATGGTTGTTAAAACCCCATCCAATGGAACAATGGTACGGAGGTGTTAAAGTATCAGATATTGTTAATAATCAACTTCCCGAAAATATTATTCTATTGCCTTACAATTATTCAGGTAAAGACGTATTAGAAATATCTGATGGACTTATAACTTTTCATGGGACTTCAGCTATTGAATATGCTTCGATGGGGAAAGCTGTTCTAGTTGCTGACAGAGGCTGGTATCATGACTGTGATTTTGTTTTATTGCCAAAATCAAGGGAAGATTATTCAAATTTATTAACTAAGAATTGGTTTGAATTAACAAATTTTGAAAAAGCGAAAGAAAATGCCCTTCTTTTTGCAGGTTTGTTTTATGGAATTCCAGCATGGCAAAAATCTTTTATTTTGCCTGATGATTCTGATAAAAAATTATTGAGGGAAAAGTTACCTTTTCTAATTAAATACAAAAGTAAAATTATTAAAAAAGAAATTAAATTAATTAAAAGATGGATAAATTCAGATTCAAAAGTTTACCATAACTTCAAGATTCAAAATAATGAAATATTTACTAATTTAATTTAGTTAAATTTCTTCTAATTAAAATGATTTCATTTGCTCTACTATCAGTTAAAAATTCGCCTTTAAATGACTTTTTATTAAAAGAGTTAAGTTATCTAAAAGTAAATCCTGAACATATAATTTTTGATAAGAAAAATTGGTCAGAAAAAGATGTAGAAAGATTTTACTTTAGAATTGGTAAAAAAATTACAGATCTGGAATTTTTCAATAATGATAATAATCATAAATTATTTGAAGTAGATAATCACAACAATAAAGAAACAATTAATTATATAAGAGAAAATAATATAGATTTTCTAGTAAACGCTGGAACCCCAAGAATATTGAATGAAAACATAATAAATTCTACTAGATTTGGTATCTTGAATTGCCATCCTGGGATATTACCAGATTTTAGAGGATGTTGCTGTGTGGAATGGTCAATTTTTCTTGATAAACCAGTTGGTAATACAGTTCATTGGATGGATAAAAGTATTGATACTGGTCCAATAATTAAAACTCAAAAAACAAAATGTTTTAAATCAGATAAATATCAAGATATTAGAAAAAGAGTTTATTTTGATGGATTTAACTTATTAGCTAAAGTTATCAAGAAATTAAAAGATCTTCCTACCAACAAAAATCTTGGAGATTTAAAGGGTAAGCAGATAAATGGAGGAAAATACTATAGACCAATGGATGATATTTTACTTGAGGAAGTTAAAAAAAAGTTAATATTAGGGCGATATGCATATCAATAGAATAATTAAAAAGTGAAAAAATATAAATTCAAATCAGATGACAAAATTGGGATTGTAGCCAATGATGCTGGTGCCGCAAATTTAATAATGGGATGGGTATTACATAACAAATTTTTAAACTACTATTTTTGTTTATCTGGCCCTGCCAAGAAAATTTTTAGAGAAAAAAATTTATGTAATTCAACACATGATTTAGATGCAATTATTGAAAAATGCAATGTAATAATTACTGGTACAAGCTATGATAGTTTGCTTGAACATGAAGCAAGATTTAAAGCAAAAAAATCAAAAATATTTAATATTTCTGTTATCGATCATTGGGTTAATTATGAACTTAGATTTCTTAGAAATAGACAAATAGTTTTACCTGATATTATTTGGGTATTTGATAACTTCGCAAAGAAAAAAGCAAAGAATTTATTTAAAAACATTGAAGTTCATCAACTTGAAAATTATTACATTAAAGATCTTGTTAAAAACATAAATAAATTAGAAAAAAATACTCAACTCAATAAGAGAAACATCCTATATGTTTTGGAACCTTTTAGAAAATCCTCCAAATCTGAAAATTATTTATATGAATACAAAATTTTAGATTTTTTTATCGAAAAAATAAGTAAATTAATATTGAAAGATGAATTAGAAATCAGACTTAGACTTCATCCCTCCGAAGAAAGCCAAAAATATAATAATTGGATATCGGCTCAGAATAAAAATTACATCTATATAAGTTTTGGAAAAACTTTATCAGAAGATATTTCTTGGGCTGATATTGTTGTTGGATATGACTCATATGCATTAGTAGTAGCAAATGCTGCCTCTAGAATATGTTTCTCATCAAAGCTTCCTAATGAAGAAAATTGTAAAATAATGATTAAAGATCTCAAATACTTAAGAGATTTATAATAATGAAATACTGTTCAATTTGTTTACAACCTGATACAAGACCAAATGGTTATTTAACAAAGGAGGGGATTTGTCCCGCTTGTAAGTACTTTAATGAATTAAAGAATGTTGATTGGGATGAAAGATATTCACAATTAAAAGAGTTAATAAAAAAATTCCCAAAAAATAATAAACAACATTTTGATTGCATTATAGGAGTAAGCGGAGGCAAAGACAGTACAAGACAGGCACTATGGGTTAGAGATAAATTAAAGTTGAATCCTTTATTAGTTTGTTTTTCTTATCCTCCTGAACAAGTAACTCAGAGAGGAGTTGATAATTTATCAAATCTTATTGAACTAGGTTTTGATACTTTAGTAATAAGTTCCGAGCCCCAAACTTGGCAAAAATCATTAAAAGAGGCATTTTTGCAATTCACTAACTGGTGTAAGGCTAGTGAATTAGCTCTTATGGCCTCCGTTCCAAAAATAGCAATTAGATATAAAATTCCTCTGATCCTTTGGGGAGAAAATCCAGGATTGCAACTTGGAGACATGAAAACTTTAGGTAAATATGGATATGACGGAAATAATTTAAGAAACTTGAACACCCTTGCTGGTGGTGATGTGGATTGGCTAATTAAATCTGGCTTAACAAATAGCAATTTAATTTCCTTTTTATATCCCTCTCCTTCAGAATTTGAAGAATCCAATATTCAAATTGTTTATCTAGGATGGTTTTGGAAAGACTGGACAGGAATGAATAATGCAATGTATTCACTAGTAAATGGACTACAAGTTAGGGACGATACTGTCAAAAATACAGGAGATATTGCTGGAGTTAATGCCTTAGATGAAGACTGGGTAACTTTAAATCAAATGATTAAGTATTATAAATATGGATTCGGCAGAGTATCTGACCATATCAATGAATCAATAAGGTCAGAAATAATAACAAGGGAAGAAGGGATAGATTTGGTTGAAAAATATGATGGATCTTGTGGTGAGCAATATATCAAAAGCTTCTGTGAATACATTGATATCTCAATCAAAGAATTTTGGGATAATATCTATAATTCTGTGAATAAAGATTTATTTGAAATCAATTCTTCAGGTCAAATTATTAAAAAATTTAAGGTCGGTAAAGGTTTGATATGAAAATTAAAATTGGAATAGTTGACTATAATATAGGCAATTGGGGTTCTTTAAGAAATGCCTTATTAAAAATTGGATTTGGAACAATAATAAGTCAAAATCACGATGAATTAAAAAAAAGTGATTTATTAATGCTTCCAGGGGTTGGAGCATTTAAACCTGCAATAAATGAAATCATAAAAAGTGGTTTAGACCAATTAATCTATGAAATGGTAATAAAAGATAAACCGATCATAGGCATTTGCCTAGGTATGCAGCTTCTTGGACGATCTTCTTTAGAAAATGAATATACTAAGGGTCTGAATCTTATTCCAGAAGATGTTATTCCAATTAAAAAAAATTCTTGTCATATTGGTTGGAATAGTATAAAAATTTCAAAGGGAAGGGAACCTCTTTTTAATCCATCCAATGATTTAAACTTTTATTTCAACCATTCATATGGATATCCACCTAATTTAAGTTCTTCAGTTTATGAAACAACTTTTAATAAAAAAACATTTACTTCAATAATTAAAAAAGGGAAAATTGTAGGACTTCAATTTCACCCCGAAAAAAGTCAGAAACTTGGCCTGAAATTTTTAAAAGAATTAATACTTAATCTTAGTTCAAATGATTAAAAAAAGAATAATAGGTGTTATTAATGTTTTGAATGGTTGGGCTGTACAATCATTCGGTTATAAAAAATATTTACCACTAGGGAGGCCAACTAACTTAGCAAAAAATCTTGAAAATTGGGGAGCCGATGAAATATTTATAAACTCTATTGATCGTTCAAGAAAAAATCTTGGTCCAGATCTTGAATTATTAAATTTATTAAGCGAATTATCTTTAACAACTCCTTTAATTTACGGAGGTGGAATTTCTTCAGTAAAAGATGCGGAAGAATGTATCAAGATAGGTTGCGAGAGAATCACAATTGACTCACTTTTACATTACGAACCAGATTCGATAAAGGAAATTTCTTATAAATTAGGTAAACAATCATTAATAGCAAATATTCCTTTATCAGTAGTTAATAATAAATTATTTTGGTTCAATTATCTAAAAAATAATTTGCAAGATAATTTCTCAACTATAAAAAAAATTGCCAGTGAAAATCTTATTTCTGAATTTTTATTAATTGATAAAAAGAATGAAGGGGAAAGAAAATCTTTTGATAACGAAATTATAAATTTATTCCCTATTAAAGACAAACCATTAATAATATTTGGTGGCATAAGTGAAAAGGAACAACTTAAAAATCTTTTAAGTTTGGATAGTATTGCAGCTGTTGGAATTGGTAATTTTTTAAACTATAAGGAGCATATGATACAGTTCTATAAACAATATGTAAATCGACAAGATATTAGAATGCCATATTTTAGTGAAGATCTTAATTAATTTTAAGGGGGAAAATTAAATTTGGAAATTAAACAATGTAAAAGATGTTTATATAAAAGTAATCATCCCCTAGGTCTTACAATTGATGAGGAGGGGATTTGTTCAGGTTGCAGAATACATGAAGAGAAAGATAATCTAAATTGGAAGCAAAGATGGGAAAACTTAAAAAGTATTATTGAACCTTACAAGAGTAGAAATAAATATAATTACGATTGCATAATACCTGTAACAGGTGGAAATGACTCTTATTATATAGTTCATTTAGCAAAAAATAAATTAGGTTTGAATCCTTTATTGGTTACTTACAACAAATACTTTAATACTCCTTTAGGAATAAATAACCTATCAAATTTAAGAATAAAATTTAATTGCGATATAGTTATACAAAATGTAAATCCTTTATCTGTAAAGAAAATCACAAAGGAGACTTTAAGAAGAACTGGTAATATTTATTGGCATTGTTTAGCTGGCCAAAGTGTTTTTCCAGTCCAAATTGCACTTAAATATAAAGTACCTCTTATTATATGGGGAAGCCATCAAGGGGTTGAGCAAGTAGGCATGTTTTCTCATACTCATGAAGTAGAGATGACTCGACGCTATAGAAAAGATCATGATTTAATGGGAATCGAAGCAGACGATTTGCTTAATATTGAAAACACCCTATCAGAAGGAGATATATGGCAATATAGATACCCTTCAGATTATGAAATTAATAGTATCGGAATAAGAGGCATATATCTGGGAAACTATGTGCGTTGGGATCCAAAAGCACAGCATGAAGAGATGATAAAAAGATACAATTACAAAACTTCAAGTTTCCCAAGAACATTTGATTGCTATGACTATACTGATTGTTATAATTACATGGACATTCATGATTTATTGAAATTCTTCAAACATGGATATTCAAAAGTTACAGATCATGCATGCAGAGAAATAAGGTTTGGAAGAAT
>MDTG01093874.1_pt1 | contig 28890 bp, 37 predicted proteins | sample 811421 | NCBI WGS metagenome assembly MDTG01 (sample SAMN05326645, study PRJNA326480) | marine metagenome | isolation source: seawater | place: Pacific Ocean: South East | collected 2011 | reverse complement strand
TCTATCAGAAGAAAACATACTTAAACTATTCAACGAAAAACCTGAAACAGATACATCTAACTTCAAGACTGTATTGTATGAAGGGAGTGGTGCAGCTCAATATGTTTCTAATGTAGGAATGGACTTAGAAACAAATGGTGGTTTGGTTTGGATTAAAAAGAGGTCAGGTGGAAGTACAAGAGACCATATGCTTTATGATTCAGTTAGAGGTGCGGGAAATAGAATAAGATCAAATCAAACTACAGCAGCAAGTAATGCAACAGATGAATTAACATCATTTGATGCTAATGGTTTCTTTTTAGGAAGTAGTGATGCTGTAAATGGTAGCTCATCATCACCTAATTATGTAGCGTGGACTTGGCTTGCAGGTAAAGAGGCAGTTGCAGGAACAGGAACAGGAGTAACAAATGTATCAGTATCAGCCAATACAGATGCAGGGTTTAGTATAGTAAAGTTTACAGGCGGTAGCGGTAGTGGTCAAACAGTAAAACATGGATTAAATTCAGAACCTGAAATATATTTCTTAAAAGGTCTTGATAACGGGACAGATAGTTGGATAGTGTGCGGAAATAGTACAATATTTAGCAGTCCAACAACTAATTTTTTAAGATTAAATACAAATGATTCCGTTGGAAGTACAACCGCAAATCACGTTGGTTCTAATGGCGATGATATTAATGTACAAGTAAGAAATTACAATGGGCTAGAAACAATAGCCTACTGTTGGCATTCAGTTACAGGATATAGTAAAATTGGTACTTATGAAGGAACAAATAGCACAGTTACAGTTTCAGATGTAGGTTTTAAACCATCTTTTGTAATGATAAAAAATGTTGATGATACAGGTGATTGGGTTATGTTAGACAATCGAAGAAACACAATAGAGGATAGACTTAATAATTGGTTAAGAGCCAATAGTAATGCACAAGAAACAGGTGCAGTTTCTACTGCTTATATAACTGTAAATGATAGCGGATTCATTGTAGCAAATACAACAAGTTTAGGAACTAATTCTAATGGCGATACATACTTATATATGGCATTTAAATAAAATGGAATCGTTTATTGTATAAAAAATAATATTAAATAAAAATATTATATTTGTATAAAATATTTATAAAATGGCAAGTACAGTTTACAACGGAACTAATCTACTTTTAAAATTTGCAGTTGATGGCAGTTCACCAGTCACTTTAGGACATACAACATCAGCAACACTTACTATCACCCATGATTTACCAGAATCTACATCAAAAGATAGTGCTGGATTCCAAGAGGTAATAAGTGGTGTAAGGTCTGGTGAGATTTCTTTTGAAGGTTTAGTAGATTATACCGATACATTAAATCACGATGAGATATTCACGATGGTATCTAATAGATCAAAAGTTGATTACAGTTTTGGCACAGCGGTCAGCGGTGATGCGGTATTATCAGGTGAAGGTTTTATAAGCAGTTTAGAGATTAATGCGGATATGGAATCAGCTGTTACTTTTAGCGGTACAATAGTAACAACTGGTGCAATAACACAAGCTAACAACTCTTAAAAAATAATGCACAATAAAAAAAGGGGTTATCTCGATCTTGATATCGGAGGTAAAAAACGTACATTACATTTCTCCATGAATTTTTGGAGTGAATTCACAGATGCATTAAATGTGCCATTGGATAAACTCGGTGAAGCATTTGAAAAAGGCATAACAATAAAGATGATCATACAGATTGTCTATTGTGGTCTATATGCCTTTGATATGGAAAACAAAAACAAAATTGATTACAACGTATTTGATGTTGGAAATTGGTTAGAAGAAGTAGATGCTGAAAAATTAACCGACATTACCAACTCCTTAATGGAATCCAAAATCCTTGGAAACCAACTCAATATGGGTATTGATAGAAATCCAACAGAGGAAAAAAAAACAATCACGAGCCAGCAGAAATTAGCTGGAATACCTTAATCGATTATTTTATCGGACAAGTTGGAATTGATCCAACAACCTTTTGGCTAAACACTTGGAAGGAGAATTTCTTATTAGGTGAATCTTATACTATAAAACAAAACTTTGAGTGGGAGAGAATTAGGTACTTAGCTACAATGATCCACAATGTGAATTGTTCTAAAAGAAAAGATATGATCAAGCCACATGAATTATTTAAATTACCACAAGATAGTATTAAGGTTGAAAACACTATAAAATCAACTAAAGAACAATTTGAGGCATTTGTTGAAAAGGTAGAATCTTTAAACAATAAAGGCAAAAAACTTTTTTAATGTTTAAATTTGTAATATGAGCAACATTTTAAAAGTCATACTTGCTGGTGATGCAAGTGGTTTGAACAAGTCATTGTCAACTGCACAGCAAAAATTAAATGCATTTGGTAAGAGCGCCCAAAATGTTGGTAGAAACCTGAGTTTAAAACTAACTGCACCAATTCTTTTAGCAGGAGGTCAAGCGGTAAAAGCAGCATCAGATTTTGAAAGACTTCAAACATCCTTATCAGTTCTAACAGGAGGTGCAGCACAAGGTGCAAAAGCATTTGAAAAACTTGTTAAATTTTCAGCTCAGACACCTTTTCAACTTGCAGATCTTGCTGCGGTAAATAATCAACTCATCGGTTTTGGTTTATCTGCGAATGATGCTTTTGATTCTCTTAAACTATTAGGAGATGTTTCAGCAGTAGCAGGATCAGATTTATCAAGGGTTGCCATTGCATTTGGTCAATCGGCAGCAGCAGGTCGTGTGATGACACAAGACTTAAATCAATTTGTGAATAATGGTATTCCTATTTTCCAGATCCTTGGAGAGATTACAGGTAAAAATGCTGGAGAGTTAAGAGAGTTAGCATCTGAAGGACTTATAACATTTGATCTTTTAAAACAGGGATTCCAAACAGCAACATCAGAAGGAGGTAGATTTGAGAATGGTATGCAAAAACTTTCTCAAACCTTCCAAGGTCAGTTTTCAACCTTAAAGGATAATTTAAATATTGCACTTGCTGATTTTGGTAAATTATTATTACCCCTGCTTACTAAAGTTTTAAAATTAATTACAGGACTTGCCAGAAAATTTACAGAATTAGATACACAAACAAAAAAGAATGTTGCGGTGTTTGGTATGCTTGCAGCAGCGATTGGCCCAGCTTTAGTTGTTATAGGATCTCTAACATTATTAATTACACCGCTTGCACTTAAAATTGCTTTGATTACCGCAGCGGTTGTTGGACTGGTTTTGATATTCAATGATTTAAGAAATGTCTTTAATGATTTTTCATCGTTTGTAAAACAAACTTTTTTAAATGCAGTTGAAAGGATCAAAGAGGCAATCTCTTTATTAGTGCTTGATTTCAATACTTTAAAACAGAAATTTAATGAGATTATAACAAATAAATTCAAAGCAAATTTTGATGAAATAAATAAAAAGTATGATGAGCAAGCCGCTGCAATAAGAAAAACAACACAAGAGCAGATTGATTACAACAAAAAACAAGGTGAAACAGAGAGGGCAACAAATGATTTAAAATCTACTATTGAAGTATTAAAAGATGTTTATGAGGAATTGACAAATAAAATTTTACCAAACGCAACAAAAGCAAATGATGATGTAACGGAAAGTCTTAAAAAGCCAAACACTGTATTGGGTGAACTTAGAAGTAGATTAGAGAAAGCATTTGGGCCAAAGGTTTTGACAGCAGCAGAGAAATATAACAAAATTTTTACTCAGCAGGAAAAAAGCATGGAAGCAGTCAATAAATTAGATGAAATGCGTGCTGCGATCTTGAATGAAAAGGTAAACAATGCTTTGTCTGTTGGTAACCATTTGATGGGCATTTTCAGTAGCGGCGTTGAAGCATTATCTTCAGGTGGTAATTTTTTTCAAGGTGTTATCAACTCATTAAAACAATTGGCAAAACGTTTAGTTGCCGCAGTTTTAGCCGCCCAAGCATTGCAACTACTTTTGCCACTTTTTGGAGGTGCATCAGATTCAAGACTTTCTTTAGGAAATTTAATAGGAAGTTTTACTGGATTAGGAAGTCTTTTTTCAGGTGCAGCTGCCGCACCAAATATAGCATCACCAAACTTAGGTAATGCACTACCAACTAATGCATTAAATAATTCAAACGTAAATCTTAATGGTAATTTCAGACTTGATGGTCAAGATCTTGTACTAGCACTTGAGAATGCCAACAGAAATAGAAATAGATTATTATGAGTTATGGTGAAAAATTTAGACTTGAATTTGCCGATCTCCAAGGTAATCCAAGACTTTTGCAAATATCTCAGAAAAATTATACAGGTGTAAAATACCCATTAATTGGTACAGATGAGCCAGTTGTAATTAGATGGCACAATAATGATGATTTTTATAATCCTATAATTGGATCTACTTGTACTCTTAACTTAATGGTTGTTGGTGATAGTGGTGGGGAGTTTTGGGAACTTGTAGATAAAAATTGGGAACTGACAGATGAGGTTTGGTCTACACAAGGAGGTGCGACAATATCAACACTTTATGATGATTTTTATAAATCAGATGAAAGAGAATATAAAGTACAAATATCAACAGGTGATGTTAGTGGATCACCACAATGGGATACAGAGGAAACCGAGTTTCAATCAAAAAACATAACATGGGATGATCCTCTTGGTACAGGATTTGAATTTTACTGGGAAGGTTTTTTAGTTGTAGATCAGTCTAAGCAGCTAATTATGACAGAGCCATATCCTATACAAATTGTAGCAAGTGATCAGCTTGGACTGTTAGAAGGATATACTGCACCTGATAGTGCCATAACACTTGATTCAAGTAATGAAATAAGTATGTCATCACAAAGTAACTTTGATAGCTTATTCTATTACATCCGTAAAATATTAGAACTTACAGGTCTTGATTTCAATATTTATATTGCTAATAATATTAGAACAAGTGGATCTAATTTTTTAGATAACCAAACAATATTCCACAACATAGAATTTTATGAATATGGGTTTTTGACAGATTCATTTGCAAATTTTAATGCTAAAGAATTATTATCATTGATATTAAAATCATTTAACTCAAGAATATTTCAATCACAAGGTAGGTGGTATATTATATCAAATTCGAATCTGATTGATGAGAGGATATTTACTCAAGGTCTTATCAATCCAACAATTTTATCTTCTATTCCACTAATACTTGTGCCAAAATCTGTTATGGTAATGGAAGGAGATAACCTGCTTATACCAACACAAGTTTTAAATCCAGATAATTCAGCAACAGATGTGGCAATATCAGCAACACCAAGAGGCAGCACATCAATTGCAAACCCAAGTTCTGAAATTCCAGAGATTTTGTATTCACCCCCAACAATAACAGAAGATGAAGAAGAAGATGTTATTGATGTTGAGGTAACAGCATCAGATGGATCATCTACAACGGAAAGCATTCCAGTAATAATTAAAAAGCAACCAAGTTTTAACTCGGCAGATCTACAAGCTGGAAAACCATTACTTGTTCCATTTACAACTGGATTTGCAGGAGGAATTAATGTTTACTATGATCCAAATACATCTTTACAAACATTAAACGATTTAGTAAATGGAAATGATATTACAAAATCTGCAGTTGGTAAGGTGGCAATGGATTCTGTACTTAAAAGTACAAGTATAAATACAACAGGATTAGTGCCAAATGGTCACAGATCAGATTTAACCTTTTCAAATGCATCTACTTCAAGAGATAATTTTAGTGTATTAAGATATTACAATAAAGTACAATTTGGTTTTGGTTGTGGTATTAGAGATGGCAGTTTCTCTGATACTTATGAATATTTACCTGTTGGATCATTTTTATCTATGTATTTTATAAAAGATCAATCAACACCAAGCGATGGTTTTTTCTATAAGGTAGATTCAAATACAGTAGACACTGCACATAGTTATACACCTTCATCGAGTGATTTTCCTTTTGGACATAGACAGTTCCCAAATTTTGCATTGACAGGGTCAAACAATCCACAACCAAGACTTACACAAGTTAATAATTGTGTATTTACTCCCCCAGATGGATTTTATAGTTTTAGAATGATCACTGCATTGAATGTTACAAGCTCATCAAGACTAAATGTTCCTCATCAAGATCTTTTAGCTGCTAAAATTGTGGCTGCTGAAGGATTCCCTACAATGAAACAAATAATCCCTTTAGGCGGAGAGGGATCAACAGCTTTAAATATAAATGGCAGTTTAAATGTAAGCTATACATCAAACCTATATTTAAGAGAGTTAAATGATATGTTATCATCACTTAATAGAATAGACGCAATAACACCAGTTTATACAATTAGACTTGCAAGTGGTAAGGTAGTTGAGAAAAAATTATTTAGATATGCCGAGAGCAGATTTGGTAACAGATTTATTTATCCAAGTGATGATAATGAAATAAGAGGAACAGGATAATGAGTACAATAAGAGAACAACAACTTAATTTGCTTAAAGCATCTGGAGAGGAAAGAATTCTTTTCAAGAGATATGATAAGGATGGGAATCACATTTCTAATGATGAGGAAAATGTATTACTTACAGTGCCAAATGTACTGATTCCACTTAATAAGAATTTAACTGTAGAATATGAAAGACCGCTGAAAGAGGTTCATTATGTCACAAAAAGAGATAGTGGTGCTGACAATCATCCAAACACCCATTTTATGTATAGTAGAACAAATACAAACAAATGTTATAAATGGAATGTTGGTTTAAATGATTCAAGCGGAGAGGAAGATTCAAACAATACTGTAAAGGTTGTAGAGTTTGGGGTAACAACTGGTCTTGATGTACATCCGCTTTCTAAAAATAAAATGTTAAGAACATTAGGCTTTTTGACATCTCGATCTGTTTCAGTTATAAACACAAGTGGTGGTGCTATGTTTAATAGTGCATTTCAAATAACACAAGAATCAACCACAAACATAAATTCTTTACAACAGATACCACAAAAAGCAGCGACAAGAGTAAGTTTTGATTATTTTATAACAAGTCTAACGGATGATAAGAACATCATGGAGGCTGAATTTGTTATTCAAATATCTCTTGCTTGGGTATATAATACATCAGATATAGGCATGGTTGAGTGGGATGATGAAGATGGTGAGTGGAAAGTTAATGCCTACAGAGGTTCGTTTTATCCTGAAAATAATTATATCAAAGTAAATCAGTACAATCAATGGCAAACTTTGACAATTGATATGCCTCCATACAGAGTTGGATCTGCATCAGGTGATAACACTACAAATTACACATCACAAACAGTTGGAATTAATATTGGTGTTTCACAGCCTATTTTAACATCTCCAAGTGGTGCAAGTAATTTTACAGATAATTATCAAGGTCTGCTCGTTGACAATGTTTCAATAAAATCTATTCCAAGAACAAAACCAACTCAAACAACAATTACAAGAAATAATGGAAATTCAGTTCATACAGGTGTAAAAAAAATAGAAAGTATTTTAACAAACGTACATAAAAGATCTTTTTCTGATCATAGAATATTAGAATCACTTGTTCAAAGAAGATTGCCTAATTCAATCGTTGCTCTTGAGAATATTGTAGGTCAAGAGATTTTAAATGACTTTAGAGCCTTTTTAGAGAGGTTTAGAGGCACTTTCTATAATGCTAACCCCCAACCTATACCTGTATCATTTCATAACCGTATATGGGTTAATTTTATAAATGAACAAGAGCCAGTAAGTGGCATGATTGATAAATTAACTTACAATGTAAAATCTAATCGCTACGATATAGAATTTCACCTGCCAAACCAAGATGATAATGTATCCGCAGACTACATCATCAAGTTTGAATAACACAACTTTTTTACAATAAAAAATAAAAAAAATTAAAAAAAAAAGTAAAATAATTTGCTTTTTATGTTTTAGTGGTGTATATTTACATCATAATTAAAAACAAGATTATGAAGGTTACAAGAATAAGAGAAGGAGTTTACAGAGTAAAAGATTCTGAAGGAACTTGGATAGCAAGAGGTGGCTCTGCTACAGTAAACGGAGGTTGGCAGGCTTTTGACTGCATTAATCCAGAAGAATGTAGTAATGAAAACAATTGGGCAGTTCAGTTTGATACATTCAAGCAATTAAAAGATTATTCACAAAATAATTAATAACAAGATTATGAAAGATTTTATTTACAATGTTTATTATTCGGATGGTGTTACTATAGTGGATACATTTAATGCCCAAAACCTTCAAGATGCTAAACGTAAAGCTAAGGAAAGGTCAAAAACAGTAGACTACAAAACTGCTTACTATACCATAAGTAGAGTTTACGACAGAGGTATAAAAGCATCAAGTGGTATAACTTTCAAAAACATCTAAAAACAACAGGGGGCAAAAATGTCCCTTTTTATATACAATAATATGAAAAATCAAAACATCGAAACCTTGTACACTTTGGAGTACAAAGGTTATAAGATTGAGAAAAAAAAATCAACTGTATCAACATTTGAATGGTTTGAATGTTTCGTTGGTAAGTTTTTAACAATACCCTACGGAATTAGCGGTATAACGATTGATTCAATTATTAATCGATTACATAAAAGAAAAAAGTATGGAAAATAAAATATTAGAATTTAAAAAAAAGATTAATGTTCACCGATTACATTTCTATGATATAGAAAAGTTATTGGATCTCTCCCCACAAACACTTAGGAAAAAAATCAATAACCCTGATTTGTTTACAGTTGGAGAAATAAAATTATTACAAACAATAAACATCAAAATAAATTAAAATGGCATTTATACCAGATGAACAAAAGCAAGATTATATCATAAGACAGAGTTGTCTTAACAGGGTTACCGATTTGATTGTATGCGGTGCAATACCCTTCAAAGAATTATCAAAAGAAAAGAAAAAAGAAGTGATAATTGGATATCATGAATTTTTAGTAAAATTAATTAAAAACAAAAATCAATAATTATGGAAATCAGAGCAAAAGTTTTAAAAATACACGATCAACAAAACTTTGGTAACAACGGAAAAGTTACTAAGGTTACAATTCAAGAGATAAACGATAATGTTAAATGGGAACATAATCCTTGGGATATTGAATTTCTAAATGATAAAACAGATCTTTTAGAAAATATTAAAGTTGGAGAGATATATATATTCCATTTTAATATTGTAGGCAGGGATTACAAGGGTAGAAATTTTACAAACATAAGATGCTGGAGGATAACAGAAGATGATTTAAACAAATGGAAAGTTTCCAAACTTGAAAATTCTCAACAGAATAACCCTATACAAAAAGAACAAAAAACAACTTACATATCAACACAAACAAATACAGAACAAGATGATGACTTACCCTTTTAGTAAAGAAACAGAATATGGTAGAATTACATCTGTAAAAGATACCAATGAAGATTACCATTCAAAAGATAGTATTTCTGCAAGCGGATTGAAAAAAATATATCAAAAAAGCGTTGCTCACTATTTGGATGACCAATTTAAAAAGACCAAAGAAATGGAGTTTGGAACTATGATTCATACTCTTTTACTCGAAGGTCAAGAGCAATTCTCAAAAGAATATTATCTGTTGCCAAAATTAGACATGAGAAAAAAAGCAGATAAAGAACTTTATGAGCAACATAAGATAAATGCAGATAACAGGATTATGTATTGTGATCAAGATTTAATTAATGGTATTACCTATAAAGAGGCTTTTTCTCTTATAAGTAAAAACTTTTACGATAATGAAATAGCTGTAGATCTTTGTAAAGGAGAAAACGAGATCAGTCATTATGGCACATTCAAAGATGTTGATGTTAGATGCAGACCAGATACTCTTGGCACAAACTTTATATCTGACATAAAAACCTGCAGCGATAATTCACCTTATGCTTTTTACCATCAGATAAAAAGATTAAATTATGATCTTCAAGCATTATTTTATTGTGATGTTTTGTGTAGAACTCCTGAGAGTTTTAGATTTATTGCCATAGAAACTAAATACCCTTTTTCGGTACAGGTTTATGGTTTAACTGAGAACACAATACAATCAGGTTATGATAAATACAATATTGCACTTGATCGATGGAAAGAGTATCTTAGGACAAAAGAAATAAAACTTTATCAATCATCAAATCAAGATAGTGATGGCACAATATATTTATAGTCAAAAGATAGTTATTGATCACATAAAAAAGGTATGTGATGATTACTTTGAATTTGATATTACTTTTAAAAGCAGAAGTAGAAAGTTTGTACTTGCAAGATCTATTTTTTATAAATTGTGCAAACAATATGATTCAAGAATTAGCCTTACCGATATTGGTAAAACTATTGGGAGAAATCATGCCACTGTTTACAATGGTTTGAATCAATTTGACAATCTTATAAAATACAAACAAGATGATTTTCTGATTGATAATTACCAGCAACTTGAAAAGTTAGTATTTAATAAAAGAATACAAATGATTGTGAAGAATCAAAGAAAACTTATTGATAATCATGGCATACAATCCATATCTGAATTTTTTAAGCCAAGAGGATAAACTGCAAAATAGTGTAATGAACTATTTTAGATACAATTATCCTTCAGCGTTTGTCATTCATGTACCCAATGAAGGTCGCAGAACTACATTTGAGAGATTCAAATTCAAACACCTTGGTGGGGTTAGTGGAGTGCCTGATATTTTATGTTTTACTAAAAATCGATTTAAATGTGGTTTAGCGATAGAACTAAAGGTTGGATATAATAAACCTACTAAAAATCAAAAAGATTGCTTAGAAAGGCTTAAAATGAATAATTGGGAGGTATATTGGACAAATAATTATGATGATTGTTGTAATTATATAAAAAAGTATTTTGATGATGGGTTATAACGAAGAAAAAAATGTCTATTACAATGAGATAGATCAAAAGGCATGGAGAACAAATACAACTGCTGGAGATCTTCCAATATCATTTGATTTAATTGGATCGATGACAGAAACTGAATATAATCTACTGATTGAATCACTTTATAAAAAGTATAATGGTGATTCGATTACAAAAGATCAATTTAAAGATGTATTTGAGTTGATCAGAAAATTTTGTGATAAAATATAAATTATGATTTTACTACCTAATGATGTTAGGTATAGCGATAGTATTTCATCAACGGCAAAGATCTTTTATTATGAAATTTTATTTCAGATAAAAAAAAACGGATCTTGTGAGTTTGATAATAATTATTTTGCCGATAGATTTAAAGTATCAAAACAATCAGCATCAAGAGTAATAAATCAATTAAAAAAAAATAATTTTATTGAAACAAAAATAATCGTTGATAAGCAGACAAAACAAGTAAAAAAACGTATCATCAAAATTAAGGATACTATCCACAAAAATGATGATAGGGGTATATACAAAAATGATAAGGTATATATATATAATAATAATAATAATAATATAAATAATAATAAGTATGAAAAAATTAAAATCAATTTTAAAGACTATCCAAAGGAAGTGCAAGGACTTTTTTTATCGCTTGAAAAAATTTTTCAAAATAAATTTTTACCAAAGACTAAAAGGCAAAAAAAAGAGTGGGTAAAAGCCATTGATGACTTGTGGAGGTTAGATGATTATCATCCCAGAAAAGTTTATATTATTTTGGATAAAGTTTCCAAGGATGATTTTTGGAATAAAAACTGCAACACTATTTTAAAACTAAGGAGAACAAACAAAGACAAAATAAAATACATTGATTATTTCGATAGTATTTTTGCCAACCATTTAAAAAACAAACATTTTGATAAATACCCAAATAAGAGAAAATCTTTATGATTTAGGCATTACTCTTAAAACAAACAATCTGCAACAAAAAACTACCTGCCCAAAATGCAGTCATAATAGAAAAAATAAGAAAGATCCTTGTTTAAGCGTTAATCTTGAAAAAGGTTTTTTCAACTGCCATAACTGCGGATGGTCAGGTAATGCCAACCTAAAACAAAAAAAAGAATTTGTTTTGCCTGTAGATAAATCAATTAATCTATCAAGTAGAACTTTATCTTATTTTTCCAAAAGAGGCATATCAAAGAAAACACTTAAAGATTGGGATATATCTGAATCTGATGAGTATTTTCAAAAGATTCAAAAAAAAAGAAAATCTATAAATTTTAAATATTACAAACATGGCAAAGTTGTTAATATAAAATATAGAGATGCTGAGAAGAATTTTAAGATGGTTAGCAATGCTGAACTTACATTTTATGGCATAGATAATTGTCTAAAGAATGATGAGATTTATATTGTAGAGGGAGAGATGGATGCCTTATCATTACATGAATGTGGCATTTATAATGTTATATCAGTTCCAAACGGTGCATCTCAAGGCAACCAAAAACTTGAATATTTGGATAATAGCTGGGAGTTTTTTACAGATGTCAATAAAATTATTTTATGTACAGATAATGATAAAGCTGGACTTTCTCTAAGGCATGAACTTGCAAGAAGGTTTGGAAAAGAAAAATGTCAATATGTTGATTTTGATAAGTATAAAGATGCCAATGAGATTCTATCAACAGAAGGTGCAGAAGTGTTGAGAACTATGTTAAAAAGTAAAAAAGACTTTCCCTTGGAAGGCATTCTTAATATTGATGAGATATGGGAAGATGTAATTAATTTAAATGAAAATGGTGTTGAAAATTATTCATTAGGCATAAACAATTCTGATGAATTTTTTAAAATCCAAATGGGAGAATGGAGTACCGTTTGCGGTGTACCTAATAGTGGTAAATCTGATTTTGTTGATCAAGTATGTGTAAATATGGCACTAACAAAAGGTTTTAAAACAGGGTTTTTTGCACCTGAATCTTTCCCTTATGAAGGTCATATAAAACGTTTGGCAAATAAGATTAATGAAAAATATTGTACAACAGAAGATCTTAATAGTTCAAAATCTTTCATTGAAGATCATTTCTTTTTTATTAAAATAGATATTGAAAATTTAACACTAAAAGGCATACTTGATAATTTTAAACAACTCGTTTTTAGGCATGGAATAAACTTATGTGTGATTGATCCTTGGAATATGCTTGACCACACCGCACAAAGAGATTATCAATATATCGGTACAATGTTATCATACATAACTCAATTTTGCCAACAAACTAATACACATTTATTTTTAGTGGCACATCCAAGAAAAATGGAAGTTGAAAATAATATTTATAAAGTACCAACCCCTTATGATATTAGCGGATCATCTGATTTTTTCAATAAATCTTTTAATTGTTTGACTGTTTATAGATCTATTGGAGAGAGAACTGAGTTTGATAGTGATGCAGTTAAAATATACATACAAAAAGTAAAAAGAAAAGAAAATGGTAAATTAGGTATGTTTACAACTGCACCAGATTTTAAATGTGGTGGTGTATATAGATCAATTGATCCTAACAAACAAAGGTTTACCGCTTTAAATGATGATGTACCTTTTTAAATATAAACTATGATTACAGTAAATTCTTTGAGTGGTGGTAAGACATCCTCATACATAGCTGCAAATTATCCTGCTGACCATGATGTGTTTGCACTTGTAAGGATAGAACATAAGCCATCTAAATTTCCTGATAAGAAAATAAGACAAGAAGTAGAAGATAGAATACAAGCACCATTTATTGGAACTGCTGAGGATGATATGATTATTTATACTATGTTAGATTTAGAACAGTACATAGGTAGAAAAATAACTTGGGTAACAGGTAAGACATTTGACAAAGTATTAGATAGTGCAGGAACTTTACCTGACCCTTTAAGAAGGTACTGTACAACAGAAATGAAAATGCAGCCTATGTTTGATTGGTGGAGAGAAACAGTAAAAACACCTTGTGAATTTAGGTTAGGTTTTAGGGCAAATGAAACTAAAAGGGCAAACAGAACAACTGCGAAAACAAACCAAAATGGTTTTTTAGAAATGAAAGCAGTAATTGGTAAAAGAAAAACAAGAAACAAGTGGGGATTAGTAGAATGGCAAAAACCAACTTATCCACTAATAAACGATAATATATATAAAGACAATATAGAAAAATATTGGAAAGATAAACTTATTAGATTTGCTTGGATGAATAATTGTGTTGGCTGTTTTCATAAAAACCCATTACTTATAAGAAAGATGTGGGAACAACACGAAAACAAATTACAATGGTTTGCTTCTAAAGAAAGATTAAAGCACAAAAAAGATGTTTGGTATAAAGACAAAAACTTATCTTTTTTAGATATTAAGAATTGGAATGTGCAACAAGAACTATTTAATGATGACTTTAACGAGTGCGATTCAGGATATTGTGGGATATGAAAACAATTAGACAAAGTAAAAAAGTAAAGAGAATGATATTTGATGGCAATAATGCAGAAGATATTTTTTTCTACATAATGAACATGATAAAAAGACCAATCAGAAGATCATCAGAAAATCAAAACAAGTACCAGCATATAGATTTTTTTATTGGCAACAAATCCTATGATATAAAAAGCAGAGCAGATCAAAATGTTGTCTGGTTAGAGGCAAAAGGTATTTATGGTCATGATGGATGGTTACTTGGCAAGTCTGATTACATTGTGATATATTATACTGACATACAAAAGTTTTGCTTTTACAAAAGATTAGATTTGTTAGATTTTGCAAAAAAATTTAGAAAAAAATCGACATCAAAAAAATATTATCATTGGTATTCAAGACAACACTGGGGGAGGAAAGATTTGTGCTTGCTTGTAAAAAAACTTGATTTAAATAAATATGAACAACATTCAATTGTTGTATCAAATATTTAATTGTTATATTTAAACATAATTAGTTTTTTAATAATTGTTGGTTTAAGGCAGTCGTATCATTTTTGAAATTTTTGATTAATAGTAACCCACAACTATCGGCTGCCTTTTTTTCATATTTACCATTATTATTTATTTAAGTTTAGTAAAGAAATGTTGTAAAAAATATTTTTAATTTTGCATAATCATGCAACAAAAAGCAACAGATAAAAAAAAGAAGGCTATGATCAAGGCAATGGAAAAATGTCTTGGTGTTGTTTCAACTGCTTGTAAAGTAGTAGGAATTGATAGAGCAACCCATTACAGATGGATGAAATCAGATAGTGAGTACAAAGAGATTATTGATGATGTAGAAAATCTTGTAATTGATTTTGCTGAGAGCCAATTACATAAACAGATACAAGATGGTAATACTGCCGCTACAATTTTTTATCTTAAAACTAAAGGCAAGCCAAGAGGCTATGTTGAACGTCAAGAGATTGCTCATGATGGCAGTATTGAATCAACTTTAATCCAATGGAAACCAGCGGACAAAGAATAGTCAACCAATTATGTAATCGACAGTTCTACGATTTACTTAACTCAAAAAAAAGATTCAGAGTACTACAAGGAGGTAGTAGATCTGGTAAAACCTATGCTATTTGTCAGTATATTATCTACTTATTAACATCTTCAAAAAAGCCACTTGTAATATCTATTATAAGAAAAACTCTACCTGCACTTAAAGGTTCTATACAAAGAGATTTTTTACACATATTAGAGCAGGTTAATATGTATTACAGCGGCATACACAATAAAGCTGAAAATACATTTAGATACAAAAAGCACTTAGTTGAGTTTATTTCTGTTGATCAACCTATCAAGATCAGAGGAAGGAAAAGAGATATTGCCATACTAAATGAGGCTAATGAGTTATGGCTGGAGGATTTTAGGCAAATCAATATGAGATCTGAATGTGTGATTATGGACTACAATCCAAGTGATCCTATGCATTGGATTTATGATGAGATATTACCAAGAGAGGATTGTGATATGTGGATCAGCACTTACAAGGATAATAAGTTTTTAAGTGATGATCTTGTGAGAGAATTAGAGAGATTAAAAGATCGTGATCCAGATTATTGGCGAGTTTACGGTCTTGGTGAAAAGGCTTATTTTTCTGATAGGCAAATATTTAACAACTGGAACTTTATTGATGAGATGGATTTTCCAGAGTTTGATGATCCTATAATAGGGATTGATTTTGGTTTCTCTGTATCTAAAACTGCAATTGTATTATTACAAAAGTTTAATGATAAAATATATATCAAAGAATTATGCTATAAACTTGGAATGACAAATCAAGATATTGCTGATTTTATGTATGCAAATAAATTAAATGATATACTTGCATATTATGATTCAGCGGAGGTAAAAAGTGGAGAGGAACTCAAGAGGTGTGGACTGATAGTAAAACCATCAATAAAAGGGCAAGGATCTGTAAACGCTGGTATTTCACTTTTAAAAGAGCATGATATCTTTGTATCAAAATCATCTAAAAACATAATGATGGAGTACAACAGTTATATGTGGGATCAAACAAAAGATGGAACAATCATAAACAAAGCAGTACCAAAAAATGATCACCTTTGTGATGCGATTAGATATTGTGTATTTAGTCACTACAAAAGGCAAGCTGAATTTTTTGTTTTATAATTGTTATTTTTGTATAAAATAAATTTAAATGGCAACCTTAATCGATAGATTTAGATCTATATTCACAACGAAAAATCAACAAACTAATCAATCCTTTAACAGGGCGATATATAACTTTTTAGGCAACACATTAATATCATCTCAAGATAATGATGATACTTATGTTAATAAAGGTTATAGATTTAACTCAACGGTTTATAGTATAATTAATTTAATTACAAAAGCAGCCACAACTGTTCCCTTTATAATTTATGAGGTTAAAAACGAAAACAGTTTAAAAAAATATAAAGCAATAACATCATCAGGTTTTGATAGTAACACAATACTAAAATCTAACATACTACAAAAAGATGCACTTGTAGAGATTGATAATAGTGATCTTAATGATATATTAAAAAGACCAAATCCTGCACAATCCTTTGCTCAATTTATATCAGAGGTAATTGCTTTTGGTAAGCTAACAGGTAACAGATATATTTATGGTATATCACCAAATACAGGTGCAAACGCAAGTAAATTTACAGAGTTATATGTATTACCATCACAATCTGTTGAGATAAACTCTGGTGGATTTATGAAACCTGTTGATTACTATACTCTACAATACAACGGATCAATTAAAATACCATCGGAGAACGTTTTGCACATAGGTGATTTCAATCCAAATTTTGATGGTACTGCATCACATTTATATGGTATGTCACCGCTTAGGGCAGGTTTGAGATCTTTGGATGCCAATAATGAGGCACTGACTACTGGTGTTAAATACTTGCAAAACCAAACTGCAAGAGGTGTTTTAATGAGTGAGGAAGGTGATTTAAATGAAGTTCAAGCAAGACAACTCAAGGAAAAATTTAGACAACAATATCAAGGATCAAACAATGCAGGTGATGTAATCATTACACCAAAAAAATTATCATGGGTGAATTTTGGTATGTCTGCATCAGATTTATCTTTGATTGAACAATACAATGCATCCATTAAAGACTTGTGTAACATCTATAATGTGCCAGCAATACTTTTAAATAATGTTGAATCTGCAACATATAACAATATAAAAGAGGCACGCAAAATGATGTACACCAATGCGGTAATCCCTGAACTTATAAAAGTAAGGGATGAATTGAATCGTTGGTTAGTTCCTAAATTTGGTGACAATTTATTCTTAGATTTTGATTTTACAGTTATTCCTGAACTACAAGAGGAAACGGATAAGATAGTAACCAATCTTTCACAATCTTGGTGGCTGACACCTAATGAGAAAAGGGTTGCATCAGGTTATGGTGTAGATGAAGATAATGATGCTTTAGATGATTATTATTTTCCAGCCAATCTTTTGCCTGTAGGAGATAGCGATATGCCAGATATGACACCTCAACCGATTGAAGTAGACGAAAAGTCTATAACAAAAGATAAGATTATGGCATTTTTAGATGCCTATACTACAAGAGAAGAAGCAGAAGATAGAGCAAGAGATATGGGTTGGAATGGTGAAGGTGTTGGATTCCATACTCACACTTATGATGGCAATGAAATATTTATGCCATTTGAAACGCATGATGAATATGTAGCTGCACAACAAGGTAAGCTGGATGAATTTTATGGTATGATAGATGCTGATTCTTATTATGATGATGATGAGGATACAGAATCTGTTTCAATGGATGATATACTGAGAAAGAAAACACCTGAAATTACAGGTAGGCAAGAAACAGCACTACGAAATAAGGTTAAAGATCACAACGAAGATGTGGGTGATAATCCTTCTAAAAGAGCAACTTATTCAATGCTTGCCAGATCTTACGTTAGGGGAATCGGTGCATATAGAACAAACCCATCATCAGTAAGACCAAACGTAAGAAGTGAAGAACAGTGGGCAATGGGTAGAGTAAACGGTCTATTATATGCACTTAGAAACGGAAGATTCAAACGTAAACCTTACGATACAGATCTACTACCTGAAGGTCATAGATTATCTACCAAAAAAAACCAAAAGCAAATGTTTGATGATTATCCTATGACCGCAACAAATAATGCAAGAAGGGTTAGAGATTGGATTGAAAAATATGGTAGAGATGAAGTTAGCGGAGGCACAAGTGTTGGTCTTGCAAGAATGAATCAACTTGCCAAGCGTGAGCCTATATCGATGGATATTTTAGTTAGAACAAGAAGTTTCCTTACAAGATCAATGGCAGGTGGTTATCACAAAATTGATCCAGACTTTAAAGATACCCCTTGGAAAGATAAAGGTTACACAAGCCATTTGATGTGGGGAGGTGAGGCAATGTTACGATATGCTAACAAAAAACTTGATTAATGCCATTACCCAAGCCAAGGAGATATGAGGATGAAAATGATTTCATACAAAGATGCTCTATTCATCCCCAAGTAATTGCTGATTTTGAAAATAATGATCAAAGAGTTGCAGTTTGTTATGATCTTTACGATAGAAAAGAAAACAAACAAATAAGTGATCGCTGGAAAGTTGATTTTAGAAAACAACTCTACATTGGGGAGAACGTTGAAGTTATAAAAGTAAGAAGGTATTATCGTGAACAATATCGAAAAGGTATTGAATATGCACTTACCAATAACGACACAAATCCACAACCTGACATTTTTAAATTTGCAGAAATAGAAAAACTATATGTACCAATATACCAAAATATAGGTTTGAGATTTGCAAAGTGGTACAGTAAAAATATAAGGGGCATGATTTTAAAACAACAAGATGTAAGTGGATACGATGATGTCTGGAGTGAAACATTTGCAGCACTTGGTAAAAAGGTATATGATCAAAGGAAAGGACTTGTACAGGGAACTGCAAAGAAAACCTTGCAAAAAACACTTAAAAAACTTTTTGCTGATCCTGATTTCCAAAAGGCTGGAACAGAAAAAAAGGCAAAGATTTTAAATACAAGATTCAATAAGATATCAAGATATCAGGCACAAAGGATTGTAAGAACGGAGGCAACCAATGCTGCTAACAAAGCAACGATTAGATCTGCTACCGATATCTATGGTAAAAATAACGTTGTCAAAGAATGGATATCAATTATCGGTGATGGCAGAACAAGAGAGAATCATGTTGCCATCGATGGTGCTATTGTTGGCATAGATGAGAAGTTTCAAGTGGGGGGTGATTTGATGGCAAATCCAGCTGATCCTTCTGCAAGTGCAGCTAATGTTGTCAACTGTAGATGTGCCATTGCAGTCTATCCAAAAGAGTAAAGTAAAATTATTATATTTGTATTATGGAAAATATCATTTATAAACAATCACCAATAGGAGAAGTTTTAGATGCCGATAGTAAAGCTGGTATCGTGAAAGGATACGCATCGGTTTTTAATAATATTGATTCTGATGGAGATATCATTAAAAAAGGTGCTTATAAAAAAACCATCCAAGAGAATGGATCAAGGGTTAGATATATTTATCAGCACGATTTAATGAAGCCTTTAGGTAAGATGAAATATCTCGAAGAAGATGAAAAAGGATTAATGTTTGAAGCAGAGATAGCAAAAACTCAACTTGGAAAAGATGTAATTGAACTTATAAAATCAGGAGTTATAACTGAAAACTCCGTTGGTATTTTACCAATACAAAAAGAAATGGTTAACGGTAAGAGGGAAATATCCGAAGTAAAATTATATGAGATTTCTGCGGTTACTCTTGCTGCAAATGACAAAGCCATGATATTAGATGTTAAGGGTAATATAAATGAAGATCTTATAACAAAGCGATATGATAATATTGCTAAACTTATCCGTAAAGGTGATATATCTGATGAACTTGGATATGCACTTGAATCGGAAATACTAAAATTGAAATCATTATTTCAACAAATAAGCACTTTGCCAACTGGAAACGATGTTACAAAGTCGCATGATCTGGAAAATGATTCATCCGAAATTTTTAACTATTTGTCTAATGTTCTAAAAAAATAATAAAATGAACGAAGATGTAAAAAATCAATTAGATCAGATAGGTGACATCGTAGACTCAAAGATTGAAAAAGCATTCAACCAAGCACAAGAAAATGCAAAGGGTGAAGTGGAATCATCTTTGAAAAGTGAGATCACAAATCTGACTAATGAGTATAATGAAAAATTCGAAAATGCAACCAAAAGAATGGATGCAATCGAAGTTGAAAGTAAAAAAACTTTAACAAACGTTACCACAAAAACTTTTAAAAGTGAAGTGGAAACTGCTATCAAAGATGGTGCAATAGAATCATTTCAAAAGGGAAATGCTAATGCAGCAAGATTTGAAGTAAAGGCAGGTGATATGACCATGGCTAATACCTTTACAGGTGTTGTAGCTGGTGAAACAGTAATTGAGGATTTTAAATTCGATCCATCAAGATCAGTTCATATTAGAAGTCTTTTGCCTATTGGAAGCACAGATGCCCAAACAATAAGATTCCCAAAAGAATCAGCGTTTGATGATGGTGCTGCTGCAACAGCTCAAGGATCAGCACTTGGTCAGTCAGACTTTGATGTGACTGCAACAAGCGTAAATGTTGAGAAAATCGGTACATTTGTTCGCATCACTGAAGAAATGTTGAACGATACTGCTGGATTATCTTCTTACTTATCTGCAAGAATACCAAGCAAAGTAATGGCTATAGAAGACACAGAAATCATTTCAGGTGATGGATCATCTCCAAATTTAAGTGGTCTTTTAACAGATGGTTTAGCCTTTACTACATCAAGCGGAGGTTTATTTTACCAAAGTGTAGAATCTGCCAATGAATTTGATGTTATTGTTGTGGCACTAAATCAGTTAGCAGTATTAAATTATCAGGCTGACACGATTATTATGAATCCAACGGATTTCCATAAAATTGTTTTACTGAAATCAACTGCTAATGAATATTTGAGAAATCAAATAATTCAAGGATTACAACCAGCCATCAATGGTGTGCCGATAACTTTAAACACCGCAATGCCAGCAGGCAAGTTCCTTGTTGGTAATTTAGCTCAATCAACTCAACTTTGGGTTAGAGATGGATTATCTCTTGAATTTGCAAGACAAGATTCTGACAATTTTACCAAGAATTTTGTTACTGTAAGAGCGCAGGAAAGAGTTGCTTTAACAACATACACACCTAATGGAATAGTACAAGGTACGTTCTCAAGTGCTAAAACGGCATTGGAAACTCCTTAATTTTTGTTTTTGTTTGTTTGTCAATTAGGGGAATATTTTTTGTTCCCCTTTTTTTATGGATTTAAATAAAAAATATCTAAAAATCATAATTTGATTTTAATTAGTATTTTTGTTTAAAATATATAATTATGAAAATGTTAATGTTAAGAGACGTTCTCTCATCAGAGGGTTGGAGAAGGGAAGGTCAAGTCTACGAAGTTGCAACCCCTGTATGTAATGATTACTTAAAAAAAGGTATTGCAGTTGAACACAAAGAAGTAGCGGTAAAAGAACAAAAGCCTGCGGAAACTAAAGAAAATAAAGCAGCCAAAAAAAGGACTACTAAAAAAAGTAAATAATGCCTTACAAAGCAAGTTCATACAGCAGCAATCCTCCTGACAGGTTTCTGCAACAAATGAAGATTGTATCTACTACAGGTAGCGAGATTATCGCTGTTACTGATGTTAAAGATTTTACTCGTATTGATACATCATCAGATGATAGTATTATTTTAAGGATGATTACACAATCAAGAATTGTAGCAGAGAACTATATTGGTAGTGATATCGTTGCAAAACAAAGACAGTATTATCAAGCGTTTGTCAAAGAAAAATTTACTCTGCCATTTGCACCAGTTGCATCAATATCATCAATTACAGTTGAAGGATCAAGTGCAACACATCAGATCAAAGGACTTAACAATGAGGTAGTTTTTTTAAATGAAATGCCAGCAGATGATGTTATTGTCACCTACACAACACAGGGTTTAAATGATTTTCATATACAACAAGCCTTACTTATGATGGTTTCGACACTATATGACAATAGAACGGACTTTATCAAAGGCAAAACAGTCAACGATATACCGCTATCAAGCAAGGATCTTTTAAATACTTTTAAAAATGTCTATGTATGAATGCATCTGATCTGGACACTAAAATTGAAATTAGGCGATTGTCAACATCCGCAGATGGTTTTGGTGGGTTTACTGACACTACAGGCACGATAGCCACTGTATGGGCATATAAAAGAGAATTAAGCGGTGATATTACCCTAACAAATGGCAAAAGACAAAAAAGGGTTGATCTTGAACTAATAATGAGAAAAAATACCGCAAGTTTAATTCAAGATGGTGATCTTCTAAAAATAAAAGATAAAGATGGTGAATATACTATCACAAATATCTTTGAATCTGATCATAAATATTTTACATCCATTAAAGTCACAAAAGTTGCTTAAGATAAAAGTCAATAAATCAGATTTATTGAATCTAACTCTTAAAATAAAAAAGTTAGAAAGATTGGGTATTGATGTCAATCAGGAGATAAATTTCACCGCTGGTAATATTGTTAGAGATATGAAGGTAGATGCACCAGCTAAATTTGGTGAATTAAGAAGGGGCATAAATCATACAAGGACAACAAACGGTAATCAAATTACATCAGTTGTTGAATATTCACCTTATCAAGAATTTGGCACAAGATATGAAACAATAAAAACCCAAGACATGACTGCACTTGGAATACCAAAAAGTTATGCCTTACAATTTAAAGCATCTCCACTGATAAAACCTACAAATATAAAAGCAAAAGAATTTTTCTTTAAAAACGCAAGAATTGGTTATGAATCTCTTTTAAGAAAGATTGATTTAAAGCTAAAAAAATTATCTTCATGAATGAGGCTTTACATCATATAAGAAAAGCACTTGTTACATCATTAACAGATCATGTAACATTAGATGGTGGATCTAACTATGTATCTGTTGGCAACGTTATAAAAAATACTATTGATGAGCCATATATTAGAATATTTAGTTTTTCATCAACAGAAGCGGATCAAAACGCATCATCTTTTAATTTAGAATGCACAACAAGAATAGAAGTTACTACAAGTTCAAATTACAACTCTGGGGGTCAATTAGACTGCAACAAAATTGTTGACCAAATACTAAACAGGGTAAGAACAAGATCAAGTGGATATCTTGATTTAAGTTCAGATAATTTTAATGTTTATGTAACAACTGCACCTACTGTTGTTTATGAAGAAGTAAATCTTGATGAAAGATCTTATTTTAGAGCAGAGATTGATTTAATCCATAAAGTAGAAAAAATATGACAGAAGATTTAAAAATATTTGCTTTTAATTTTACAGCTTTAGCAATATCACTTACGGAGATACAAATTGTGTTGCAAATACTTGTACTTATAGCAACACTTGTATATACTATAATAAGAATAAATAAACTATGAAAACTGCAAAAGAGATATTACATTTTACAGGATCACTTTTAGTCTTTGGCTTAATAATTCTCATAATGTATTATCTTACTCAATATAAAATACCAGAGGATAACAGAGATCCTATTTTAACGCTTACAGGAATGATTGCGGCATCGCTATCCATGATTATAAGTTCCATCACTGGTTCTAAACCTTCAGAACTATCAGAGGCTAAAAAACAAATCTCATCATTACAAATGAAGATTGATATGCTTGTTGAGAGTAAAGATGCATTAGAAAACCTTGTTATTAAAGTGCAAGAAGATATCATAACAAATCTTGTTGATAAACAAAAGCCATGCGATTGTGATGAGAATAAAGAAGATCAAAAATGAATCACTTTAAATTTTCAGAATTTGATTCCCCTGATCTACCTAACTCTGGAAGGGATTATATGGATCGTGAATTTTTAGAAAAATTAGATTATGCAAGATCAATTAGCAATGTGCCATTCATAATAAATAGTGGATTTAGAACATCTTCACACAATAAAAAGGTAGGAGGAAAAGAAAAAATTGTTGATGAGTTTGGCAAAGTAATATCAAAAGGATCATCTCATTTATATGGACTTGCAGTTGATATATCTTGCAAAAACTCAAGACAAAGAATTGAAATTGTAAAATCGCTTATTGATGCCTCTTTTACTCGATTAGGTATAGCTAAATCATTTATACATTGTGATTTAGATCCTGATAAAAACCCAGCTATTTGGCTCTATTAATATGGCAAAAAAGAAATTTGGACAGACAACTGTAGGCAAAATACTTAAAGCAAGTGTTGGACTAATAAACCCAGCTTTAGGAGGCTTGATAAGTGGTAATATGGGAATTGAAGAAGTTATATCTGCTATAAAATCATCTGATGCACCACAAGAAGATAAGATAAGAGCGCAAGAGTTAATCTTAGAGGCTTATGAGGCTGAGGTTGCAGATAGAGCATCAGCAAGACAAAGAGAGATGGCAGCAGTAGCCGCAGGGTCAAATGATATATTATTCAAAACAGTTGGTTGGGGTATAACCTTGTCATTTGTTGCAGTTGTGGCTGGTGCTATAGGTCTATGGGAAATACCTAAAGAATCACAAAGATTATTTGATATGGGGTTTGGTGCAGTTGTAGCTGCTTTTACTCAAGTTATAGGATACTATTTTGGCAGTTCTATGGGCAGCAAACAAAAAACAAACATCATAAAAGGAGATGTTGATATTGACTAAGTTATCAATACTATAAACGTTGTTTGTTTAGATTTATTAAATTTGTAAAAAAACAAGTATGGGATCATCTTTATCTGGTGTAAAAATAAAAGACACCTATCAAGGACTTATAAAAACAACCGATAATGCCGCTGCATCATCGACATCAAAACAATTAACTGATGGTCTTGGGAATGATCTTGGGATTGAAGTAAATACATCTGGTGAATTAAAAGCAACAACTTTAGTAAAATCAGGTGGTACATCTTCACAGATACTGCTTGCCGATGGTACAGTTGCGACAACCTTAGCATCTTCGTTTTTAGCTGCTGATTCAGTTGGTAATACACAACTTGCAGATTCATCGGTCAAAGCTGCTGAACTAAGCACATCAAACACCGCTGTTAATGCATATATCTTATCATATAATAGCTCTACTGGTGGTTTTACATGGGTTCCACAAACATCAGCAGATGGTGGTTTAATTGTTTCTAATGAAGGCAATAATAGAGTAATTACATCATCAGGTACAGGAACAGGCGTAGCTGAATCAAACTTAACGTTTGATGGTGCGACAAATGCTCTTTCTGTTACAGGTACTGTTACATCAAGTGGCACTTTAATTGCTGGAGGTGATGGAAGTACAGGCGGTGTTACAGTAGCTGATGGACAAATCGACATTAGAACAAGCGGTAGTGTTCCCGCTCAAATGAAATTTTATTGCGAAGAAAGTAATGCCCATGCACAAACTCTAAAAGCACAACCACATTCAGCAGCAAGTAGTGCAGTTCTAACTTTGCCTTCTGCTACAGGCACACTTGTAGGTACAGGAGATACAAGTTCTGTAACTGGAACAATGTTAGGTACAGAGTTTACTGCATCACAAGCATTATCATCAGGTACAGCAGTGGCAGTTGATACGAACACCGCAGATGTTTTTACCCTTACTTTAGGTCATAGTGCAACACTTAATTTTACAAACGTAGCTATTGGTGATTTTAAAACTATTATTATAACAGGTGGCGGTAATAGTTATGGTGTTACACTTGGAAATATTACTGATACATCATCAACCACTGTATTAGGAACATTTAATAAAATATCTGGAACATATAGCGACACAACAGATGTTAAGAATTTGTTGCAAATTAAATTTATATCCACAACAGAAGCATGGTACTCTTACTCCCAAATATCATCTTAAAATGAAGGCACAAGTAACAAATACAGGAATTTATCCAATGAAAATATTACCAGAAACTTTCAATTCTAAATCTGGTCATATAACAAACTTTAGAAATGCATCAAAAGAGATATTGGAAGCAGAGGGGTTTTATGATATTGTAAGACCAAGTTTTAATCCACTTACTCAAACCAAGGGAGGTTTGTACTTTGATGAAAAGAAAAAGATAGTAACTTATGATGTTACTGATATTGATTTTAACAAGGAGGTAGATGTTATTGGAGAAGATGGTGAGCCAACAGGTGAAAAAGAAAAAAGGTATAAGTTAGCAGATATAAAAGCAATTAAGATATCAGAAATTAAGTCTAAAGCAAACCAGTTATTACAACCTACAGATTGGCAAGTAATAAGGAAGTCAGAGAGGGGTATTGATATTAATGCTGATGTTGCTACAGAAAGAGCAGGGATACTTACAGAGGCTGATAGGTTAGAGGCTGAAGTGAATGCCAAAAAGTCTTATAAGAGTGCATTGCTTTATAATGTCCAGTTTTTTCCTCCTGCTGAAAAACCAGAGTAAACATGAGTTTAGGTAGAAGATTTGTTAGTACAGGTGCAGCAGATGCAGTTTGTCTTACTGAATCAGTACAGGTATTTGGTGCTGATAGCACATACAGTAGTAATAAATTACTTTATCAATTTGAAAATGATGTAACTAATGATGTAGGCACACCTTCAGCAACAAATTCAGGTGCTACATTTTCTTCTACTGCTAAATTTGGCTCATATTCTGCTGATTTTGCAGGAACAACTCAACATATAGACACAGAATATAACACAGATGACACTGCCTTAACCCATTCTTTTTGGATGTATCAGCATTCAATCACAGGCAGTTATAACGCTATCTTAGGGACTTATTGGAATGGTGGAGGTAGCGGTCTTTATGGATATTATCTTTGGTCTAGTGATGGCACAACTCTTAATTGGACAGTACACACAAGTAATGCTGCCTATGTCCAAGTATCAGGAACTGTATCTCTTAATGCTTGGCATCACGTTGTTCTGACTTGGAGTGATGGTGTCGGTGCAAGTATTTATATAGACGGTTCTTTAGCTGAATTTACTGCATCAAGTTTAGCAAGACAAAAAAATGATGAAACAATTACTTTAGGTAATCTTGACACAAGAGGTACTAGTACAGTTGGATATGATGGTCTCTTAGACCAATACAGGTATTATAATAAAGCGGTATCGGATAGCGATGCTTATACACTTTATTCTGAAACAACAGATACTGTATCTAACACCAATCTGTTAAATGAAGGTGCAGGTTTAGCTTTATATTCTTTGGATTATGATGCAAGCGATGCAAGTGGTTATTATGATGGAACACCTACTGATGTTGATTTTGGAGTAGGCGGACAAATAAATACAGGTGCAAGGTTTAATGGAAGTAGTAGTAAAATAACTTTATCCTCTACAATTTCCAGTATAAAAACTTACTCTTTTTGGATTAAACCTGATTCAAGTGGTAATGCTACTTATGCAAGAAGATTATTTGGAGATGTTGGCGGAACATCTTATACCAACTCAATTACTTTTGATAAACCTAATAGTAAGGTAATATATTACGAAGGTACAACCGCAAGAAGTAGTGCTACTATATCAAATGATGCTTGGAGTCATATTGCTTTCACATCAGATGGTACTACTTTAAAAGTATATACAAATGGAAGTTTAAGTAATACGTACACAACAAGTGGGTTTAATAGTTCTATAAATGAAATATGTAGTACAAGCTCTAATAGGCAATTTACAGGCTCATTAGACCAAATCCGTATATTTTCTAAGGCGTTAGATTCAACAGAAGTCAGCACACTTTACGCAGAAACCGCTTGTGTACATACTGCAACTACAACTGATAATTATTATCCTACTACAAACCTTGCGTATTACAAATTTGACAATTCAGCAGAGGATTCGGTAGGTACTAACGATGGTACTGAAACAGATATAGAATACAGATTCGGCAAGTATGGTCAAGCTGCGGTGTTTAATGGTAGTAGTAGTGAGATAACAATAAATAGTTTTACTACACCTTCAAACAATTGTACTACATCTTTGTGGTTTAAAGCTAATAGTCAAGCGGACAACCAATTCATTCTTGCTTTAAATAACACAAAAAGACAAGCCATTCGTTTAAATAGCACTTTTAATGATGGCAATTTTACAGGAAGCACAGGTGCAGATGGTAGAATAAGTTATTTGCATCACATTACAGGACAAGACCCATATTTGGATAGTGCTTCAGGATTGTGGGAAGTTAATAGATGGTATCATTTAGTTGTACAAAAAAGTTCAACTGATGGCGCAAAAATATGGTTAGATGGAGTTGAAATAGCATCATCAACTAATACAACAGATTTTCCTACTGTTTCAGGTAATAATGTAATAGGTTCAGCAAGTGGAAGTTTGTATTTTGATGGACAAATTGATCAATTAAGATTTTTTAATACATTTCTATCAGAAGAAAACATACTTAAACTATTCAACGAAAAACCTGAAACAGATACATCTAACTTCAAGACTGTATTGTATGA
>MDTG01183353.1_pt1 | contig 28893 bp, 26 predicted proteins | sample 811421 | NCBI WGS metagenome assembly MDTG01 (sample SAMN05326645, study PRJNA326480) | marine metagenome | isolation source: seawater | place: Pacific Ocean: South East | collected 2011 | reverse complement strand
TTTCTTTCGGCTCTATTTTATAAAGGTTGGTGTGCCGCGGAAGATGAAACCAATGTTTGGATCGATTGAAGATCCTGCGAAGCAAAAGGAATATTCAGGCCAATTGATGATCAAGGCGTTCCGCACACATACATTTAACGTGCGCGGTAACCCTGATTTAGCGGCGCCGGCCGGCTGGAAGCTTGAAGACGACGAGAACCTGACGGATTTCGGTGAGCTGATCAAAAAACAAGCGAGCCTTCTGGACTCTCTTTGAGGGTGCCTTAAGGCAAGCGGCCTTATTGGTTCATCGAACCGCGCCATCCATCCATCATCATATCTAGCGATTCTTTTGTCTTGTTAAGGCCCGCTACTGCTGCGTCCATAGCGGCAAATTGTGTAATATACTGAGCTCGCAGGTTGTCCATCTGCTTGCCGAAGTCACTCAGTGCCTTGGTGTATTCGGAGATATCATCACTGTAGCTGGATATGCGTTCGTCGATATCATTGCCAAAGGCAAGGTTGGTCGATGCAATGCCTTCGAGCTTCTCAAGAAGACTGCGACCCAAACGTACCGTGGTATTGGCTCCGCTGCCATCTACATTAATGGTAAGCCCGGAAGCGTTGCCGGTGCCGATGGAATACCGATTGTCCGCGAATGTCATTGCAGTGCTGTCAATAGTTGCGTTGTTACCATTGATCGTGAAACTATAGTTTCCAGGTACATAGCTGTCACCGGCAACTTTGCCAGAGACCATTGAGCTATCTGTGCTGACCCGGCTGTTTAGGACAGCATTAAAGGAGTCGGGATCGGCTTCATATTGCTCGGTAAAGGTTGTGCTGTTAATTGTGAGGCTGCCATCACGGTTGGTCATAATTCCGTAATTGGCTAGATAGACTGAGTTTGCGCCAAAGCCAACAATGGCCTCATTGGTTAGGTCTGTTATCTGATTGATCATCGACTGGATAAGCGGGTCCCCTGCGAGATCACCAGCAGCATTAGTTTCCGTTCCTCGTGCAGACTTTGATCTCAAAAGCATCACAAGGCTGTTCAGCTCGGCGACAAATCCCTGCGCTGCAGTAAGTGCGGTGGTGGTGTCAAAACGCGCTGAAATGGTCTCGGCGCTGCTTGTAGTTGAATTCAGTGTCAGGGTCACGCCATCAATTATGTCGGTCACGCTGTTGCTTGCGCGCGTCACCCCTACACCGTCGATGGTGAGGGCGGCATCGGCGCCGGAGACAAGTTCTCGCGAAGAATTGTAGCTAGTGTAAGCAAGCTGATCTAGGTTGTCGTCTGCATTGTCCTCGGTAACGCTGATCTGCATGGCATTGGCTGCGCCCTCGGTGGATTTCAGCATCAGATAGTAACTGCTATCCGTTTCTTTTACGACTGAAGCAGTAACGCCAATGCTGGCATCATTGATGCTGGCAGCAATGCCTTCAAGTGTTCCGTTCCCACTGGATACGGTAACACTCTTTGTAGTGCCATTGCTGGCGAAGCTGTTACCTGTCCAAGTGCCGAAGGTGAAGCTCAAAGTTCCGGTGCCGATAGATTGGTCCGCTGAGGTGAAGTCGGGAAACGCTAGAACCTGCGCTTTAGCAAGGCTGCTCACGGCGATATCGTGAGAGAAGGCGCTGGCATTGTCCGGGTTGGCGATCGAGGCCGTTACTGCAGTTCCGTTGCTGCCGACAGTGATGCCGTTTATTCCACTATACAGCGCTATATTTGTTTGAAATGTGGATAGCGCATTTTTGATTTCGGAAAAGCCCGAGGTCTTTGTCTCGCGCTCGGTAATGTTCCCATTGATGATCTTTTCACGTGGCACCCGGCGCGCATTCACGATGGCGTCGACAATCTGGGTGGTGTCCAGACCCGATCCGATGTTTAGCGCCTTGAGATAGTCAGAAGACATAAGTTCACAATGCTCAATGGTTCGGCGCCAGTGTATCTGGCGCCGTTAACATAGCTAACGACCCAATTCTGCAAGATTTATGCCGGGACAGAAAAAACATGCAACGGACGCAATAAAATATTAGAATAAAACTTATAGATTACAGCGCAAACGGTACGCAGCACTGCAAGCGGGCTGAGCCTATAGAAGGGGCACGTGAAGTCTCAATAGACGGAGGTGGTGGGGAGGTTTGACTGATCAAGCCGAAATCAGTGGCACTAACAGTCGTACAAGGGTAATCCAGCTACTAGCCGGTATGATGGTCGGCCTTGGCTTTGGGCTGATTATGTCAATTGTTTCAAACGCGTTTGTGGCTGGTGTGCTCTGGCTGACATCACTTCGTGAAACAGGCTTGGCAGCCAGGTTCGGCCTTGACCCCATCGTTGCAAGCCTCCTTCCGCTGATCTGCCTCTTGATGGCAGCATTTTTGATCCTACAGGTTCGCAGGTTGTTTGGCATTAGCCGGTGGCATGGACCGGCTGACAGCATTTTTGCCGCGCATCGCACCGACAATGAACTTGATGTGAAGGCCGGCTTCGGGTCAACGCTTGCGGCTCTGATCTCCGCAGGCGGCGGCGCATCGGTGGGTCAGTATGGTCCGCTTGTGCATTTCGGCGCCACGATGGGAAGTGCGTTTCGCACTATGACGGGCGGCATGCTAACAACCGATGTGTTCATCGGCTGTGGGGTTGCCGGTGCAATTGCGGCTGGTTTCAATGCGCCGATTGCTGGCGTGGTGTTCGCCCATGAGGCTATTTTGCGGCATTTCTCTATGCGTGCTATTGCCCCGATTGCCGTTGCTAGCATCAGTTCTGCTTGGTTTTCACAACAAATTTTTGGATCCGCGCCGCTGCTGGATTTTGCCAGCATGTCGCTTGACCTCGCAGTTGTACTGCCGGCCGCTTTGGTGTTGGGCCCGGTGTTTGGGCTGGTAGCTGTGCTGTTCATGGTTTGTGTACGTGGCAGCCTTCGATTCGCCGCTGGTAGTGGCTGGTCCCCAGCAAGGCTTGTCTTTATGGCTGCAAGCATCACCGGGGTGGTTGGCATGTTTGTTCCGGAAGTGCTTGGCCTTAGCAGTGGTCCGCTTCGCATCATGCTTGAAGGGGGATATCCTGATACATATTTGCTCGTGTTGCTCCTTGGGAAGCTGCTTTTGACTGCACTTTGTATTGGGTTCGGCTTGTTTGGCGGCGTGTTTTCGCCGGCTCTTTTTGTGGGTGCTGCTGCCGGGGCCATTTGTAGCAGGTTTGTATCAGGTTTGATTGGTATAGCTGCCGCGCCAGCACTTGCCATCTGCGGTATGGCTGCTGTGGCAAGCGCTGTTATTGGCGCGCCGGTTGCAGGAGTTATGATCATCCTTGAAATGACGATGAATTATGAGCTTGCGCTGGCTGCCATGCTGAGTGTCGTGACGTGTAGCATGATCAGCCATCTAATGTTTGGTCATTCCTTTTTTGATCGCCAACTTCTTGATCGAGGGATCGATGTCTCACAGGGGCGTGGCCATATCGAGATGATGGAAACGCCTGTTATTGATATTGTAAGTCAAGATTTTGCACTCATGGACATTGCTGAAACGCCTGAACGTGCAGTGATGAAGCTTGTCGCAGCGGACCAGTCTGAAGGATACCTAGTCATTAACGGAAACAAGCTTGTCGGCAAGGTAGCACTTGCGCGTCTAGTTTCGCGGAAGAACAACCCAGCGCTGGAATCCCTTGCTGATCCTCATCCGCTTTCGATCAAGCATGACGCCTCATTGCAGCAGGCCATGGAGGTGGCAAGTGGCTTTGTCGGCGAGAGCATTCCTGTGGTAGATCGCGATACGGGGCGGCTTTATGGGGTAGTGACCGAAGCCGATTTATTCCAGCTCTACCTCTCTCTACAGACGCGCATCACGGATCTAGAACGTTCCTAAAACACGTATTACCGAACCACACTCACTTTTAGGTCTAGATTTGACGCGAAGTCATCAAAAAGGTGATGCCGCTGAAGAAATCCATAAAATGCGGCAAGGTCCTGCTCGGTGAGGGATGAAATCAGCTGGCTCATCACGCGAAGTTGCCAACCCTTGATTGGGGCAAGCCGGTCTAAAAGTCCTGCGATGTCGTGCTTGTGTTCAGCAATGAGGATGGCCAGTCCGTGAAAGCCGAATGGCAAATCGTCATATTCGAATTCCCACTCTACCGAATAGTGCTGCGCCAGCATCCCTTTTGCGAATTCGATGTAGTGTTCTTTCTCGAGGCGTTCCCCTAAGGTCCTGCAGATCAGTTCATCTTCGGGTTTGGTCTGCCAGTCGGGAACATCATCAAGCAGGCTGTGAGCAGCCTTCATGAGACGTCTTGACCTCAAGCTGAAGCCGCCATTGCCAACGCGGCGTGTCTTATGATGTGGCCACACCGCACCTATATAGTCGACTTCAAGGAATTGTGGACGAAATGCTTTTGGGCTGATCACGTAACCATCCCATTGGATCACCTGAACAAAATCAGTTTCGACATGTTTCCAGGCTTCGGCAAGAATAAGCTCGTTATACGCCTCGATGCTGGTGATCTTTGGGATTTGGATAAACTTTGTAGCGTCCCAGCCGTCTTTGGTGTCACTGAATACAATGCGGTTAGTAAGTGGAAACAAATGCTGCGATACGTTAAGCGCATGCTGCGCCATCTGATATTGCGAGGTGTCGACAATCAGATAGGAAATGCGATCGGCATAATCGGTTTGCATGGTGCTGGTCCTGGTACAATGGCTACCCGGTCTGAAATCTGCCCGTAAAGCCACGGTTGCAAAACCAGTGCCACATTGGATCAGTTATTGTCTGCCAGATAGAAATCGACAGTCTCGCCCAACGCCCTATCGAATTTGACGCCTTTGACTTCAGGAAAGTGCAAATTCAGACGGCTGGTATCTATGGCATATCGACGATCGTGCCCCAACCGATCGGTGACAAATTCGAAGGTTTCCTCGAACGCCTGCGCTTGATTTGGACGGCGGTGGCTAAAAATCGCATGAATGCGCGCCAATAGATCAAGGTTGGTCAATTCCATGTCTCCGCCGATGAGATAGCTCTTGCCAGGTTGCCCACTGGACATAATGGCTTCTAGATAGGCGACATGCGTATCAACAAACAGCCAGTCGCGGATGTTTTGACCGGTACCGTAAATTGGGATTTTGCACCCGTCCGCGAGCGAATTGACGATGGTTGGAATTAGTTTCTCTGCATTCTGCCCGGGGCCAAAATTATTTGAGCAGTTTGTCACTATGCCGGGAAAACCGAAGGTCCGGAAGGAGGATTTTATGATGAAATCCGAGGCTGCCTTGCTAGCTGCATAGGGTGAACTTGGTTGATATCTGTTAGTCTCGGAGAATGGTGGATCCTCTGGCCCCAGATCCCCGAAGACCTCGTCTGTCGACACATGAAGAAAGCGGAAGTCGTTAATTTTGCCCCGCTCGATATGATTGCGACAAGCCTCGACCAAGCTAAGGGTCCCCATAACATTGGACTCATAAAATGCGCGCGGGCCGGAAATGGATCGGTCGACGTGGCTTTCCGCAGCAAGGTGATAGACCTTTTGGATGTTGTTATCCCGAAGGATATCAGACACTAAATCCTGATTGTTTATGTCATCAAAATAGGTCTTTATGCGTGCCTGGCTGTCGGCAGGAACGAGTGCATCAAAATGGGTCGCGCCAAGCGACAGATTGTCGATGTTGTGGATGAACACATCTTGATTGCGTGTCAAAAAGTTAAGAAGGCTGACACCGATGAAACCAAGGCCACCTGTAACAAGAATATGCTGCATCGCTTACCTGCCATATAGACTGTCATGCCAGTTTTCCCATTTACCGACTGATTTACCAAGACAGGATTTTAAGAGGTCATTAGCCATGACTGAATTGGATGGGCGTTTTGCTGCCTGCGGGTATGCCGCTGATGGAATTGGTTCAATCAAGGCCAGTTTTTCTGAGTTGTCAGTTTGGATCAGCCTGTCGCGAATATGCTTGGCAAACCCGAACCAGGTGCTGACGCCGTCAGGCACTGCATGAATCAGCCGAGGCATGTCACCTTTTTCCTTTTGGCAAAGATCAATCAGCCTGATTGTTACATATGTAAGAAAGTCAGTTGTTGTAGGGACTCCCTTCTGGTCATCGACGATTCGAAGGTGGGCTCGTTCACGCATCAGCCGCGTCATTGTCAGAAAAAAATTATGCCCATCATTCGAGTGCAACCAGGAGGTGCGAAGACAAAATCCTTTTGTGCCGGATCCGAGGAACTGTGCTTCGCCTGCCGCTTTGCTGCGACCATAGACAGATAATGGGCCGGTTGGTGTATCCTCGGCGTAATGGGTGGTGGATGTGCCGTCAAACACATAATCTGTTGAAAATTGTACCATCAACGCATCATGAGAGGCTGCCCATCTCGCCATCTCGCCAACAGCATCAGAATTAATGCGCATTGCGGTTGCTTCATCGTCCTCGGCAGCATCCACCGTGGTATACGCGGCGCAATTTATGATTACAGTAGGATGTTGTTGGTTAAGGTAAGCAATAAGGCTGGCTGGATCGGTGAGATCACAGGCAGATCGGCCTACAAATCTAGTACCCTCAATCGATGAAATTTTTCTCTGAAATGCCATGCCAAGTTGGCCATTAGCACCGGTGACAAGCCAGGTCATGGAAAAGTCTCACAATCGCCAAACCCGGGCGCATTGGCGTCACGGTCGTTCAATGTTGGCGTGTTAATAGGCCATTCGATGCGAATCTTAGGACAGTTCCATCGCAGGAACCTTTCTCCTGCTGGATTGTAGATATCTGATGTTAGATAGGTGATTTCGGCTGTATCGCTCATCACAAGAAAACCATGGGCAAACCCCTCTGGTACCAGCATGCGCCTCATATTTTTAGCTGACAGCCTATCCCCATGCCAACGGCCGAAATCTGCTGATGAACGCCGTAGATCAACTATCACGTCATAGATTTCACCGGCGGTCACCCAGATCAATTTTGCTTGAACATTTTCGACTTGATAATGCAGCCCACGCAGGATGTGCTTTTTGCTACGCGAATGATTGACTTGCACCACGTCAAATTTGTAGCCGGTGCTCTCAAAGATGCATTGACGGCTAAACCCTTCATAGAAATCACCACGCTCATCGCCATGGATCACGGGGTCAATGATGAAGGCATCATTAATCGTTGTTTTTGCTATGTTCATCGCACAAGCGCTTCAAATAGCCGGAGTAACTGCCATTGCCCATTCTATCAGCAGCAGCGCAGATTTCTGCAACTGAAATCCAACCGTTGTTCAGGGCAATTTCTTCAAGACAAGCAATTTTCACGCCACTTCTCTCTTCAACAGCATAGACATATTGCGAGGCCTGCATCATCGATTCATGCGTTCCCGTATCGAGCCAAGTTAGCCCGCGCGGCAGGATATCGAGGCGGAGAGATCCTTCATCTATATAGGCCTGAATGACTTCGGTGATTTCCAGCTCGCCTCGTTTTGATACTGTCACATTTTTGGCAATATCCACGACGCGGTTATCGAAGAAATACAGACCAACAACAGCAATGTCCGATTTTGGATGCTCTGGCTTTTCTTCAAGTGACAACACTTTGCCATCATGACCTGTCTCGATAACACCATATCGTGACGCATCTGCCACCCGGATTCCAAACACATGACTTCCCTTTGCATGTGTGGTGGCATTCATTAGCAATTTGGAAAAACCTCCGCCGTGAAAGAGGTTGTCGCCCAGTACCAACGCCACATGTTCGCCGTTAATGAAAGACTCGCCAATCAGGAACGCCTCTGCAAGGCCACGTGGTTCATCCTGAACAGCATAGCTGATGTTGCACCCGAACCGACTGCCGTCACCAAGCAAACGTTCATATGAGGGAAGATCATGCGGCGTCGAAACGATCAGAATCTCACGAATGCCAGCCAGCATCAGCGTGGAGATTGGATAATAGACCATTGGCTTATCATAGATAGGGATCAACTGCTTACTGACACCCATTGTAGCTGGATAGAGACGGCTTCCGGATCCCCCGGCAAGAACAATACCCTTCATTTATGGTTCCTTCGATTTGGCCATTGCAGAAGATTCATCTCTGGCTTGCAAAGTTGATGCCAACTGGCATGCAAATTGCTTGGAATTTCTAGGGAGTGGGATAAACGGACAGAAACCATTTAGGTAAACTGATGTTTGAACAGGATATTGCAAAACAGTCACTCGCCACGTCGCCAGTGACCAGCATGTCTTTGCAGGCGTTGTCGACAGGAGAGGCAGTCCCTGAATCAAAGGTCTTGGCTCAAATCGCTCAGGTGATCAAATCCGTCGACAAAGAATTGACCTCAGCCAAAGCTGATGCCATTCACCAACCAATGGCATTTGTTGAGCGCAAGAATGTCAATGATGAGCGTTTGAGTGCCCTGCTTGAGGTGCCATCAAGACATAATAGCTGGGCTAACCGCGGTCCACTTTGGAAGGCGCTCTCAGAATGTTATGAAAGCTATTTCCATAACATCAACGGCAAGCGAATCGTGCCGTGTGCGAATGGGGGCATCGCACTTGAAGCGCTGGCTAGGCTGAAGGAGGTCCAAGCTGGCAAAAAGCTCCGATGGTGCGTGAGTGCGTTTGGCTTCCTCAATACAAAACGAGGTTATTTTTCAGACGCTGTAGTCATCGATTGTGATGAAATGGGCCTTTTCAGCCTTTCCGACCTCGAAAGGCTCGAGCATCAATCCTTTGATGGCATTGTTGTTACCAATCCTTTTGGGCTGGTCAGGGACTTTAGTGCATTCACTGCCTGGCAGCAACGCACCGGCAAGCTGCTTTTGATAGATAACGCAGCGGGCGTGGATCTGGATGTCCCAAACCTACCGTACCAATCTTTTAGCCTACACCACACAAAGCCGTATGGGTTTGGTGAGGGTGGCATGGCGCTGATTCCAAGTGACGAATATGAGCAGTTTCTTCGACTGATTGAGTATCAACCCTTGCCCGGTACAGAAGCGCCGCACTGGGTCAACAATGGCAAGATTTCCGATCTGTCCTGCGCTCTGCATCTAATGAGACTTGAGCAAGCGCCAAACTGGCGTCCGCGGTATATCGAACAGGTGCGGCGTGTGAGACGTGTCGCTGAATCGTTAGGGTTCACGCCGTTGAGACAAGAAGAAGTGCCGAGCATGAGTGTGCCACTTTTAGCGCCTCACGACATACCGAGCGAGGCACTTAGAAATGATACGATCACGCTCGCAAAATATTACAAACCTCTGGCGAACAGGACCAATTGCAATGCGTTGTTTGACCGAATCGTTAATGTCCCATGTCACCCGGATGTTGAGCTAATTTCTGACAACCAGATTGAAGCTGTTCTTTCAAAGCTTGTTGGCCAGTGATGCTGCGTTTCGAAGACAGGCGGCCAGAAACCCTAAACACCGAGGATGTTGTCAGATGAAATCCCTTGCATTTATCATCCCCACCTTTAAGCGGCCGGCGCTTCTGGAGCGGGCCATTGCAAGCATTGGCGCGGCACTACACAGCAAGAATTGCGAAGTGATCGTGCTTGATGACGATCCGGACTGCAGCGGGATCGAGAGCTGCCGTAAATTTGAGGGAGCCAAATATTTCGCGAAGCGCGGTCACAGGCGAGGTTTGTCCGAAAGCCGCAATCTTGGCATCGCTCTGGCAGAAGCCGAGTATCTTTGTTTTCTTGATGATGATGATTTTTTCACTAAAGAGGGTGTTCAGGCGCTGATATCGGCTCTCGAAAGCAATCCATCATTCGTCTTCGGGCATTTCAATTATATTTTTCCACATGAAACCAGTCATATAACACTTTCCCACGTGAACAATGACCTGCAGCTGATCGCTAACAACATACCTGTCGGCGCTTATGCAATAAAAAAATCGCTCATCGTTAGTGGGTTCGACACCACCTTGAAGAGCCATGAGGACTGGGACTTCCTGCTGCGCAATGTTGATCTCGAGGATGCCGTGTTCCTCGATCAGACAATTGTGAATATCGATAAAACGGACGAGGGTGACGGGTCGATGCAAAATCGGCGGCGCGCTCATTTCTGGCTCGACTATGTAGGGATCTATGGCAGGTTCCCTGCCCCTTACCTTGCCGAGCCGCGCACCATGATGCTGAAGAAATTTGGCATGGCATTCCCCGAAGAAGCGTTGCGTTTCGGAGTGCAGATCTAGGACTGGCCGGCCCGCCGCGGCGCCAAATCGTCATATCAACACCAACCGGTGGAATGTCGCAACCACCTGGTCCAGCTTTGGGAGTTAAAAATGGCCTCCATCACCGTGTCGCTGCTCACTTTCAACCATGAGAGATACATCGAGGAATGCATTGATAGCGTGCTGCGCCAGCGCGGCGATCATGACATCGAGCTCGTCTGGTTTGATGACTGCTCGACGGACAGCACGGTTGAGCGCGGAAAGGCCAGGCTGAAGGGCGCTGACGTAAATCTGAAATTTATCAGCCCGAAGCTTAACCGGTTCAGCCGCAGGATACCGACACGCATGGACAGGTATGAAATGTTCACCGGCGACTATATCTGCTTCCTGGAAGGGGATGATTACTGGGTAAGCGACACAAAGCTTGAAAACCAGCTTGCACTGCTTGAGCAGAGCGGGTGCGACCTATGTTTCAGCAGCGCCTTCGTTGTTGACGGGGCCAGCAATGATTTGGGCGAGACGCTGGCCGCCCATGGTCAGGCCAACACGATCTTTTCTCCTCAACAGGTTGTCGATGGAGACGGCGGATTCATGCCCACTTGCACCCTGGTGCTGAGGAAAGAGGTGCTTGATCAGGCGCCGAACTGGTACTTTGGCTACATGCCGGTTGGCGATTATCCCATGCAGGTTCTCGGAGGCGCCAGAGCTGGCGCGGTCTTTCTTGCCGAAAAGACGGCAGCTTACCGGAAGCACGCACAGCAATGGTCTGCGGAATTTGAACGCGCTCCCGACGTTGAAAAGAGGGTCGGGTTCCTCATGGAGTTCCTGGAGTTGCTGCTGCGGATGTCGAAATGCCCGACTCTGCACCATCTGAATTTCACCAATATGTTCCAGAATTATTTTTCCCAGTTGATGTTCGGCTCGCCGGAGGCGGCATTCAATAGGGAGAAACAGATCGCGTCTGTTTACTATTCGGAATTCCTCGAGCTCAATCAGGGCATGGCCGCTGTCGCTAACGGGTGAAAGGGGCGGTTGTTTCCGATCCGGCGCAGCATCCGCGGGGATATGGATCTTTTATTTCGATTTTGTGGTCTAGTAGGGCTGGACGTTGACCAGCGGCTATCATTTTAGGTGCTGTTTTTTCTAGGTTGGGGCGCAGGTGGAAGACAGGGTCGCAATACTCGGAGGTGGACCATCGGGCCTAGCCATGGGGTCTCTGTGGGCCTCGCACGGATATGGAGTCAATGTCTGGGTCCGTGATGTTGGCCGCCTGACTTGTATCTGTCCTCCTGAAGGGATCACTGTCGTTGGTGAGCAGGTGACGACCTTCTCGCCAAGCCTTGTCTCTTCTGATCTGGCCGAGGTGCTCGAAGGTGTGGAGATCGCCATCGTCTGCACGCCGGGCGCAGGCCATGATTTCATAGCTTCCGAACTACAGTCCGTCGCGACTGATGTGATCGATGATCTTTTGATACTGCTTTCGCCGGGACGATGTTTTGGCGCCCTGAATTTCAAGGCCCGACTTGGGAGCGCGCGTGATCTGATCAATATCGCTGAAGCGTCCACCGAACTTCATGCGTCCCGGATCGCGGGGGGCAAGCTGCATGTCTACTCCATCAAGAAAATAGTCGCTGTTGGCGCTGAAAGCAGGGATGTTGCTGAGAGGATTGTCCGCTCCTTCCCCACTTCCATCGGGTCGCATTACACTATCCATGACAGCTGGCTACCGGTAACGCTGAGCAACATCGGCTATGTCCTTCATTGCATCCCCGCGCTTCAGGCTGATCTGGGTCTGAAAGACAGGTATTTCTACACTGAGGTGATTGACCGCGAGATGGCTGAACGGCTGGTAGAACTGGACAAGGAACGCATGATCACGGCGCGCTCCATCGGTCATGAGGTGCCCGATATATGCCAGTGGCTCAATCAGACCTATGGGACGCCGATGGCGCATCTGTACGAGATGCTCAACGCAACGGATGCCTATGCTGAGATTCCTTCACCCGAAACGGTGACCCACAGATATATCACGGACGATGTTCCCACGGGCCTTGTTCCCCTCGAGGCCATGGCGACGTCAGTAGGTCTGGCGGTGCCGCTTACAAGCGGGCTGATCGATCAGGCCAACAGCAAATTGAATCGTGATTTTAGGAGCAGTGGCAGGGGTCTGCCGGCTGACTGGCGGGTCCAATGAGCAGGATCGGCATCCTCAAATCGCACCTTGATGCGCATACTCTTGGCATCACCGGGGTCAGGTCCTTGATTGAGGAAAGTGGCTATTCGGTTTTGGTGGCGCCTGAGGACATCACGGAAGTCCTGGACGTCCTTCCCGAAGATACAGCTGTGAAGCGCCTTCGGGACTGGTTGGTGTATAATGAGATTTCCAGCCTTGGCTTCACCTACCGGCTCGACCCGAAGGCCGGGGTCCGGTTGTTCGACAAGATTTATCTGGCTATGTCCAGGCTCAGCAAAGACGGCCAGTGCTCCAATGTGAAGCTCTTCTTTGCCGGCCTGCCCGCGACGGCCGACCTGATCACTGAAAAATACGGCAACCGGGTGACCACATTCAACGGCGACGAGACGCCGATAGACACGCTGAGGAAGCTTGGCATCGATTCAAGGAAGTTCCCGGACTGGCTGAACCGGGAGTCTGGATTTGACAGGGGCCGCTTTACGATTGCGGCTGATTTGATGTCCCGCAGCGCGCTGTTGGAAGAACCGGCAAAGGATGCCGGAGCCGCCTGGAAATCCGGCAGTCTAGGCGCCAGGCTGCGCGCGATTTCCCAGTTTCGGGGCAAGGTTCTGTGCCGCGCTCATGCCGGTCCCTATTTCGACGACAGAGAGTATGCCCTCGCAGTCTTTGATCGATGGGTCAGGCAACTGAGCCAATCCCGCGAGCTGGATATCTTGTCCATCGGGACCTCACAGCTGACCCAGCAGGCGTTTGGAGAAGCATGGAATGACATGCCGAATGGCGGCGGTGTGCCGATCAACTCGGAGTTTGAGTTCCGGGCTGTGAAACAGTCGGCCGGTGACATGCTGGTGCGGTCCTATTCGGGAACAAACAATATTCCAGGCTATTCAAGAATGCTCAACAGAACCATCGACTGCGCCTGGCATGCGCTGTCAATATGGTGGTTCAATCAGACAGATGGGCGGGGGCCGCTGTCATTGAGGCACTCCATAGGCCAGCATCTTGATGCCTTGCGCGCCATTGCGGAGTCGGGTAAGCCGTTCGAGCCTAATGTCGGCCATCATTTTGCTTTCAGGGGCGCTGATGATCTTACCTCGATCACCGCCACCGTGCTGGCTGTCAGGATGGCCGCGAAGCTTGGCGTCAAGCACGTCATCCTGCAGATCATGCTGAACACGCCGAAGATGACGTCAGGCATTGCGGACATCGTGAAATACAGGACCTTGATGAATGTACTCGCCGGATTTCCGGAAAGCGCGGATGTGGTGATAACACCGCAACCAAGGGCTGGGCTGGCCTATTTCAGCCCTGACCTGCAAAAGGCAAGGCTCCAACTGGCATCCGTGACGGGTCTTATGACGATGCTTGACGAGAAGCGGAAGCTGCCTCCGATCGTTCATGTCGTAGGGTATTCTGAAGCCGCCTATCTGGCGGATCCGGACGTGATCAATGAGAGTGTCACGATCACCAGAGGCGCCATCCGGGAGTTCAGCGCGCTGAGCGGGGCCGAGATGGGGGTGACCACGGACCTGGAGCAGGCCATCGAGCATCAGGTTAGACACTCGACTGAGGCGGTGATGACTATGCTGCGTCACATGCAGGAAAATATTCCCGATTTGCTGTCTCAAGAAGGCCTTTATCAGGTCTACAAGCGAGGATATTTCGCGGTTCCGGACCTGTGGTGCTGTCGCGACGAGCTGGCATCCGCCGCGATGTGGAAGACACGGATTCATCAGGGGTCGATGTGCGTGGTGAATGACAATGGCAAGCCCATCGCAATGGATGACAGGCTGGCGATGATCGAGGAAGCAGATGCGCGCGCTTGTTCCTGAAGGGGGCGTCATTCTCGTTCTTGGAGGCGGGTTTGATCAGGCCGAATTGATCTCGTTCCTCAAGGAAAAGGGATTTTACGTTGTCGTCATTGATTATAACGACGCCCCGGTTTCTGCTTGCCTTGCCGATGAGCATCTGCAGGTGAGCGCCCTTGATGCTGACAGGGTCCTTGCTGTTGCAAGAGACCGAGATGCCGTGCTGGTTTTGACGAGCGGCACCGATCAACCTCTTTATGTCGCCGCCCTTGTTTCGGAAGACCTGAACCTCCCGTTTCCGTTCCCGGCCCAGAAGGCACAGGACCTTACAAACAAGAAATTCATGAAATCCGTTCTGCTTGATCACGGCATTCCCACGCCGGATGCGCTGGTCTGCACCCAGGATGACCTTGTCGCGGCGCGCCGACTGAAATGTCCGCTGGTGTGCAAGCCGCTCGATGCCAACAGTTCGAAAGGAATAAGCAAGGTCACGCGGTTTAAGGGGCTGGCTGACGCGGTTGGACATGCGCTGGCATTCAGCAGGGAAAGCGAGGTGATCATCGAGGAATTCGTGGATGGGCTCGAGGTTTCCATAGATGCCTGGATCGACAAGGGTGGCGACGTTCACCTGCTGGCGATTTCCAAGCTCTTCAAGCTTGATAATGGGCGGGGCGATTTTCCGATCATCTGTTCTGAATTTGACACGGAGTTCTACCTTGAATGGCAGGAAGAGGTGACGCGGATCCTCAGACGGATTGGCGATGCCTTCAACATCAGACATTCTCCGCTGCTGGTGCAGGCCATCGTCGATGACAGCGGCGTGCATGTCATTGAGCTCAGTTCACGCATCGGCGGCGGGGGCAAGCACAAGCTCATCGAACGCCTTCGTGGGTTCAATTTGAACAGGCATTTGGGCGAAACATTCATCCGCTCCACGGATGGGAGCTTCTCAGCGCCGCCCTTGTGCTGCCGTAAACATGTGGCGATGGTCTATCTTTATGCGGATGGCTGCGACTTCGATCAAATCAGAGGCATTTCGGGCTTGGTGGAGCAGGGTGTCATTGATGATGCCTTCATCACAAGGCCAGCCGGCAATCCGGTTCCCGGCGCGCGCAACAGCTCCGACCGGATCGGTTCCATAGTGGTTGAGGACGATGACGCCTGCCGGATGCGCCTCCGGATAAGACAGGCGCTTTCGACGCTGCATGTTGTTGGCCAGAGAACGGCAAGGCAAAACCTCCTTGGTATTGACCTTGCGTGGATGCCCGGCGGCGCGGAACCAAGCTGAACATGGCGCTGGCCGCGAGGCTCTTGCACGGGATGATGCGGGAAATCCGGACCATTCGCCGATCAATTTACCGTTTGGTGTTATTGTCAGGCCAGTATATCGAGCTGTTGCCTGAAACGCGGCGCGTCGGCCAAAAGGTTCGAGGTGCGCGCCATGCGTGTCGCCATCACGTTATGCTGGAACTGCGGGGCCAGCAGCGCGCGCGCCTCAAGCGCGCGCTCGGTGCTCACTGTTGAGGGCGCCAACCGCGGATTGACAAGCGCCGGGCGTTGCCGCGGATAGTCGCGTGCCATCGCGTTTGGCGAATCCAGCGGTGATAGCTGCCGTCCAGTGGATGTGTTGGATGGCATGAAATTTGCAGCTGCAGAGGCACGGACCCGGCCCTCGCTGTCGGGACCGAATGTTGGTGCAGGCGCGAACGGCGATGGCAGTGCGACCGGAAACATTCCCGAGTTGTACCAAAAACCGGCCTGCTTGGGAAGACCCGCAGCGCAGCGGGCCCTTTTGCGGCCCGCCTAGAGGACAGGCATGAATTCTCTGAGATCCCTCAAGGCCTATACCAGTGTCGATCGCCATTCGACCGCTGAAGCCGATGACACGCACGCAATGATTACCGCTCTGTTCGACGAGCTACTCCGCCGCATGCGCAGTTTCAGCCAGAATATCGATGGTGATGAAGAGGCGCTACAACTACGCAATGAATGCTACGCCAAGTCACTTGCGATCCTTCACGCGCTGCAATCCTGCCTTGATTTCGACAAGGGTGGCGAGATTGCCGAGAACCTTTTCCGGCTTTACGAATTCGCCCGCCAGCAGCTTCTTGCCTCCTTCCGGACTGGTAACGCCGAACGTGTTGATGCTGCCATTCATTCGCTGTCCGAGATTAGGGATGCCTGGAATTCCATGGACCGGGCGTCCGCCTGATAGGCCTGAATGGTCGGGGCGACCTTCATGGGCGTTGCCTGCACACCCGCGGGTCGGGCAGCCAAAAACGGGCAGCCAAAAACGGTCAACTAAAGACGATCAGGCCCAAGAAAGAAATTGTGATCCTGAAAGAGCCACAGTCACCATGAACAAAATCGCATTCATCACCACGCTTCACACCCTCAACGCGGATCTACGCGTCGCGATCGCCGACGGTGATTTTGACGAAGTGCGCCGCATCGATGAAAGCCGGCAGGATTTGCTACATCGGCTGGCCGCCGAAGAGGCGCTTGATGGCGATGATGAGCTGTTTGAATGCCTCGAAGGGTTTTCCAGCGAAGTTGCCGAGAACATCAAGCAGGTTGAGAAACAATTCTCCGGCTTTTCCCGCCGCGCCAGCTGCAGGTTCAAGGTTCTTGACGGCTACCGTATCTAGGCACGAGCCGCCACCCTCATTCGGCGGCGTCGCCCGGCACCTCGGCCTGTGACGGCTTCTCGATCATAAGTTTCTTCATTTTTTCGATAAGCGTGGTACGGCGCAGCTTGAGCGCTTCTGCCGCCTGACTAACCATGCCGTCGGATTTTTCCAGCGCCGCCTCGATCAGCACCACCTCAATATCGCGAAGGTGCCGGCGAAGATCGATATTGTCGAAATAGCTGAACCAGTCGGCATAATGTGCCGGATGGGGCAGAGGTGGCTCGCTGGCCTCCTGTGTCAGAGCGATTCCGCTTAGCCCTTGCGATGCTTCCCACAACGCGTCCATCTCCTCGGCCCGGTCCGGGGCCTTCATGCGCAGCAGGTTCTCACGGACCTTAGTGGCGGTCACCGCCTGCTGCGGGAACATCACCATAGCGCGTTCCAAAACATTACGAAGCTCGCGCACATTGCCTGGCCAGGGATAGCGTGACAGTTCCGTCATCGCGCTATCATCCATATCCGGCACCGTCCCATGCCGGTCGTCGGCAAGCTGCGCCAGGATTGCGCCTGCGATCAGCGGGATGTCGACCTGCCGCTCGGCAAGGCTTGGCACCTGGATGGGAAAGACATTGATCCGGTAATAGAGGTCGGCGCGGAAGGCGCCGTCATCAACACGCGCTTGGATATCCTGGTGGGTGGCGCAGACAAGGCGAAAATCCACTTCGATCTCGTCATTACCGCCAACCCTCTGAACAGTGCGGTCCTCGAGAACGCGTAACAGCTTTGTCTGCAGCGGCAGCGGCATGTCGCCAATTTCGTCTAGAAAAAGCGTGCCGCCCCTTGCCAGCTCGACCCGGCCTTCGCGTGGCTTGTCGGCGCCGGTGAAGGCTCCTTTCTCATGGCCGAAAATCTCGGATTCCAGAAGTTCTGATGGGATTGCCGCGCAATTCACCGATACCAGCCGTCCGCGTCGTCCTGAGGCGGCATGGATAGCGCGCGCCACGAGCTCTTTGCCGGTGCCAGTCTCGCCAAGCACCAGAACGCTAGTCGGCGCCTCGGCAACTACTTCTATCAGCTTTTTCAGTTCCTTGGCCGGTGCGGACTGGCCAATGATGATGTCATCTATCGAGCTGCTCGACACAATACCCACCCACCAAACCAGCGACACAAACGATAGGCGTCAATATTTTGGAAGAGAATAGCGAGATCATGGCAGACTTGTCAAAATTTTGATGCCGGCAAACGTTCACGCCGTGCATGTCGCCGGAATGTTGACAAAAAGGAGTGGGTGACAGCACCGATCAGGTCTCGTCGCAGATGGTCATTTCAAAAAATTTAAAAAATTTTAACGTATTAAGATCAGTGATTTAAATGTTGTTTTGGCATCATTTTCACCGTCTGAAGGCCTGTCTGGCAGGGTTCTTGCCTTTGCAATGGCAGTGAAAACTCCGCTTGAGGCAAACGAGATGAGCACCATTCGCCTTGAACATGACAAATTCAACGCTGCGCCGATGCTGGCTAAGCTTCTGAATGACAGGCTATTGTTGGTCAGCGAAGCTGGAGGCGAGACTTCCGGCGAGATGAAATCGACCACCTATGTGTGCAGCGCAGCCTTCGAAGCGTCTATTGGCGGTGAAGATGCTGCTATCGCGCGTGGCCGTGCCGCAAGGGCTGGTCGGATGATGATCATCGAGGAAGATTCAGCGGCATTTACGGTGACCGAATCCCTTGGTGGGAAGCTCATCCGCCTGGCATTTCCGACTGTCCCTGATCGTTCTGCTGTAGACCATTATGGATTGCAGCTCGCCGCCACACTGTTGTCGGACGAGCTCACCGTTGCCTGTGGTGACCAGGTCAGCCGTGACCTTTTGGGTCTGGCGCGTCGTGTTGCCAAGACCGATGTCACTGTCTTCATCAATGGGCCAACTGGCACTGGTAAAGAGGTTCTGGCACGCTTTATCCATAACCACTCTGAGCGGGCTGAAGCCCCGTTCGTTGCAGTGAACTGCGCAGCAATTCCAGACAACATGTTGGAAGCCATTCTATTCGGTCATGAAAAGGGTGCATTTACTGGTGCGTCCACTGCGAACAAAGGCATTTTTCGCGCTGCAGATGGCGGCACTCTACTTCTTGACGAGATCTCTGAGATGCCAATGGCACTTCAGGCGAAGCTTTTGCGCGCATTGCAGGAAAAGGCTGTTACTCCAATCGGCTCACAAACAGATATTTCTGTAGATGTACGTGTAGTGGCGACCACAAACCGCAATATGGCTGAGGAAATCCGCGCTGGCAACTTCCGTGAGGACCTGTATTACCGCCTAAATGTCTTTCCGCTTAACACCGTAGCGCTTGCCGCTCGGATTGACGATATCCTGCCGGTGGCCACCTTCTTGCTTGAGCGCCATGTAACAGATGTCACTAGCATGCCCTGGCTTGACCATTGTGCAATCAAGTCACTTCGTGGCTATGGCTGGCCGGGCAATGTACGCGAGCTTGAAAACGTCCTCCAGCGTGCGCTCGTCCTTGCTGAGGATGGCGTGATCACCGCCTCCGACATTCTAATCGACAATGGACTGCAAACCATGTGCGCAGGACCACAAAGAACAATGATCGATGCATTCCGCCAAAGTGCGGCGCGAGCCTAGGGAATTGAGGCTCAGGCAAAGACGCCTGAGCGATAGTTGAAGGGAAGAGTAAGATGAGCACCATCGGACCCATTGGCACCAGCCTCGGAAGCTCACACGCCAAGGTTTTAGAGCGTGTCCAGGAAGCGCTGGCATCTCAAAAGCAGCCTTCAGAGGGCTTTGGTGACCGCATTACCAATGCCATTGGCGAGGTTGCCTCGGCACAGCACAAGACTGCTGAACTATTAAAGGCGTATGAAATGGGCATGGAAAATGACATCAGCAAAGTGATGATCAACCAGCAGGTCTCGTCGCTTGGCTTTCAACTCACCCTTAATGTTCGGAACAAGGTACTCAGCGCCTACAAGGATATTATGAACATGCCAGTCTGATGGACTTGGCGCCTTTTCGTAACGCTTAGCAAGTACGGGAACCAAACCGATGGCAGAAGCAACGACAGTAATGGACCCGGCAGCCGCTGGTCAGGGTGACGAGCCCCCCACCCAGGTCACCACTATTCCAACTAGTGGTCCAATGGCCATCCTTTACCGGCTGACCGGTGGTCAAAGTCTGCGTCAGGTGCTGCCTGCCGTTGTTGGCATAATCGTTGCGCTTGTCGCCATTGTGTTTTTTGTTGTCTCTCAACAACCTGAGCGCACTACTCTTTACGCATCGCTTCCTGAGGCAGAAAAGTCACGAGTGATCGATGCTCTGAAGAATGCTGGTGTTGATGTTGCGCTGGACCCGACAACTGGCGACGTGATAGTGCCGGTTCGTGACTATCACACCTCACGCATGACGCTGGCGGCGCAAGGTTTGCCAGCCTCGATTCCCAATGGATATGATTCTCTTTCAGATATCCCTATGGGCTCTAGCCGATCGGTTGAGCAGGTCAGACTCAAGCAATCACAGGAAATTGAACTTGCCCGATCAATCAGCGAGATTGAAGGTCTTGTCACCGCACGGGTGCATCTTGCCATTCCTGAAAAATCCGTCTTTGCGCGGGCTTCTACGCCCCCAACAGCATCTGTGTTTGCGCAGATGGAGAATGGACGGTCTCTTTCACGGCAACAGGTTGATGCCATTGTTCATTTGGTGTCTTCTTCGGTGCCCTTCATGGCAAAGAATGACGTCACTGTTGTTGACCAGTATGGCAATCTTCTATCGCGGGCACCCCAGGACAGCGCTGGCATGGTATCTGACGCGCAGCTGGAGCACCGTATCCGTCTCGAAGATATATATCGCAATCGCGTGATAGCGCTTGTCAGTCCGATCGTTGGCGCTGGCAATGTGACTGCGCAAGTCAATCTTGATATTGATTTTACACGAAGTGAAATCACTGAAGAGATGATGGACCCTGAAGGTAATGCGCTTCGCAGCGAGCAGCGCAGTTCAGAATCTTCCGCTGAGATCATTGCTAAGGGTGTGCCTGGTGCCACTAGCAACCGTGCCCCAACACAGACTGACATTGAAACACAGCAGTCGGTAGACAATAGTGATCCGAATGCGGCAAAGGCCCGCTCAATGAGCGAAACCCGTAATTATGAGGTCAGTCGTACTGTCTCGACAACACAGCGCCCGTCAAGCCAAATCATCGGTATCCAGGCTGCTGTTCTTGTCCGCGAGATGGAAGTGTTAAATACTGAGACCGGCCTGAAAGAGGTGCAGGAAATTCCGAAGGAAAAGCTCGACGAGATCGAGGCACTTGTTGGGAGTGCAATCGGCATTGATATCGATCGTGGTGACAGCTTGACGGTTTCTAGCTCGACCTTTGTCTCAACGCTCGAAGGTTTTAAAAAGCCTTGGTATGATATGGATTGGGCAGTGAACATCATGCGCCAAGGCCTTACGATCCTGATCATGGCGGTGGTTGTGCTTGGTGTAATTCGTCCTCTGATCAACCGTATAATGGTGCCGGCTGCACAGGGTGGTCCGGGCGAAGCAGTGGTGACTCTTGATGACGATGTAGATCTTGATACGGTCGAAATCCAGGAGGGCGAGTCACTCGAAGACATTAAAGCAAAGCTGAAGCCGAAAAAGGCCTCAATCTCGCCAGAGATGCTAGATACAGCCAACACCTATGATGACAAAGTGGCTGTAATCCGGATGATCGTCTCCGATGAAGCAGGTCGTGTATCAAATGTCTTTAAGACTATGATGCAAAAAGACATGGACCCTGCCTAAGCCGACCAAAACGCGTTGGGTAGATTGAAGGTTAGTGAGGTTGTTATGGCAGAAACGCAAAAAAGAGACGACAACGAAGATTCCATTTTCGATAAGCTCACCGGTACCCAGAAATCAGCCATTTTAATGATGCTGATTGGCGAGGATGAAGCATCTGAAATCCTGCGTAATCTGTCACCGCGCGAGGTACAGCACCTTGGTACCGCAATGTATTCGGTGCAAGGTCTCGACCAGGATACTGTCAACAGGGTTCTTGATGAATTCCTAGCGATCATTAAGGAACAGACAAGTCTGGGCCTTGGTGCCGGCAATTATATCCGCAATGTCATGACCCGCGCACTTGGCGAGGATAAAGCTGAGTCAGTGCTCAGCCGGATCACTCCGTCGAGTACCGAGCGTCCGATTGAAATTTTGGACTGGATGGATGCGCGTTCGATTGCAGAGTTAATCCTTGATGAACATCCGCAGATTATTGCGCTGGTTATCTCCTATCTAGATTTTGGCCTTGGAGCTGATGTTTTGGGGCAGCTTCCCGAGGACCAGCAGGCCGACGTTATCGCTCGTATTGCAACCTTGCAGACAGTGCAACCGGACGCACTTCGCGAACTTGAGACTGTTATGCAGCGCAAGTTCAAGGCTAATACCTCTTTGCGCGCTTCACAGGTTGGTGGCGTGAACGCCGCAGCGAAGATTATGAACTTCACTAAGCAGGCGATGGAAGCTCGTATTATGAATGCGCTAAAGGATGATGATGAAGACCTGATGATCGCCATCCAAGAAAGTATGTTCGTATTCGACAACTTGGTTATGTCCGATGACAAGTCGCTGCAGACTTTGCTGCGAAGTGTTGATACCGAAGATCTTGTGCTGGCATTGAAAGGTGCTGACGAGCCGCTTCGTGACAAGCTGTTCAGCTGCATGTCGTCCCGTGCAGCTGCTAATCTGCAGGACGAGATGGAAGCCCTGGGTCCAGTGAGACTGACCGAGGTGCAGGAGGCGCAAAAGCGGATCATCAATGTAGCTCGCCGGATGTCGGACGAAGGTTCAATCGTTCTTGCAGGCCGCGGCGGCGATGATTTTGTCTGATCACAGGAGCGACTGAGAGATGTCTTCCAGCAACCAGCATCAGGAGCGGCTTCACGAGGAGCTCGACGCTGCCATCCAGGAGAATGCTCCGACGGGCAAGCTTGAGGATGCGGAAATCCAGCGTCTAGTCCAGCTGTCTAAAGATGCTAGCTATCAACGTAGTGAGCGTGTGCCGGTCAAGACGGTTGAGGCATTCGAGCCGCGCTCATTGGTCTCGATCGCAATGGCGGCGCAGCGTCGCCGTGAAAACGAATTTCGCAATCCCGATGCTGAAGGAACCGTAGTTGGTGAAGGAACATTTGATCCTGCAGCGTCAGGTAGTGATGTTGATACCAAAGTTAGCGGTCAGCCGGAAAGGGTTGAGGCCGGCGCATCGGATGCATCGCTTGCTCCTGCTGGTGAGATAGCGGATGATGCTACGGCCCCTGAGGGTGAAGGTGAAGAGATTAAGAGCGCAGATGATGATAGCGCAGAGGAAAGCCTGCACTCCACATCGCAGGTTGATTTTGAGGCGGGCCGCGCCGAAGGGCTTGAAGAGGGCCGCCGCGTAGGTTTTGACGAAGGTCACATGAAAGGTATGGAAGAAGGCCGAGCCGCTGGCCGAGCCGAGGCCTCGGCACAGCTTGAGCGCACAGTCCAGGCTTTTGAAGCTGCCACCGCGCGGCTTTCCGAGCTGACCGCTGTCGACAGTGATGCGCTTGCCGCCTCGATCCATCAGACTATCCTGCGCCTTGCCAGTGAACGTGCTGGCCAGGCGATTGCCGAACAGCCTGACAGTTTTGCCAACCGGATCGAGTCGCTACTTGCCACCATCCGCACTGTATCGGGCCAGCCATCAATCAGGTTGAACCCAGCTGATCTGGCCAGCATCCAGCCGCTTGCCGATACTCGTGAAAAGCTCCGCCAGTGCAATTTTGTCGCCGATGACTCGCTGGCGCACGGAGATCTGTCGGTGATGGTTGGCACAATCGGCATCGACGACATCATCGTGCCGTCAGAAACTGCTGCAGAGGATATGGCCGGCGACACCAATGATGCTGGTGCGACCGTGTGTGATGACCGGGATGACGATGCAGTGAGCCAAGCTGACGCCGAGACTGGCGAGGCCATTAAGGTCACCGACACAGCACCGGCGCCGGAGGTTGAGGCAACCCAGTCCGAGGATGGTGATCAGGATGGCTGATCTCTCCAAAGCGCTGATTGCCAATATCGATGACGCGGTGCGTGCGCGCCAGCTTTCGATGTTCGGTCATGTCAGCCGCTTTGACGGTCAAATGATCGAATGTGGTGGCTTTCCTGCCAATATCGGTTCGCTCTGTCATGTCGAGACAGATGACGACGAGCCGGCAGTCGCCGAGCTGATTGGTTTCAATAATGGAAATAACCTGCTTTCGCTCCACCAGTTTGGCGCGCGCATCCGTGTAGGGGCTCGCGTAACGCTGGCGAATGAAGGCGTAGAAGTGCAGGTCGGTGACGGGCTTCTCGGGCGGATCACCGATGCGCTTGGCAACCCGATTGACGGTGGTGGGAATATTCGTCTTGATGGCAGCTGGCCTTTGATGGGACGCGAGATCAATCCGCTGACGCGCAAGCCTGTGGACAAGCCGCTGGATGTCGGGGTGCGTGCCATCAACGCGCTGCTGAGCGTTGGTAAGGGCCAGCGGATCGGCATCATTGCCGGATCGGGTGTCGGCAAATCTGTCCTTCTTGGCATGATGAGCCGCTTCACCACCGCTGATGTCGTTGTTGTTGGGATGATTGGCGAGCGGGGCCGCGAGGTTGGCGAGTTTGCGAAAACGGTTCTCGACCAGGATGCAAAATCACGCACCACTATTGTCGCTGTGCCGGCAGACCGGTCTCCACTGCTACGGATCCGCGGAGCCGAACGCGCCACCGCCATTGCCGAATATTATCGTGACCAGGGCAAGGATGTGCTTCTGATCATGGATTCCCTGACCCGCGTTGCGCATGCGCGCCGTGAGATCGGTCTGGCGCTTGGCGAACAGCCAACAGCGAAAGGCTATCCGCCATCGGTGGTATCGATGATCCCACGACTGATCGAACGCACCGGAAGCGGTGCTGCCGGCAAGGGGACCATCACCTCCATCTATACGGTTCTCGCCGATGGTGACGACGCTAACGACCCGGTCGTAGATACCGCAAGAGCCATTCTTGACGGTCATATTCTGCTGTCGCGCCAGCAGGCGCAGATGGGGGTCTATCCAGCGATTGACGTGCCCTTGTCGGTCAGCCGCGTGATGAATGACATCGCCGATGACAAGCAGATCGAGGCGGCGCAGAAATTCCGGCGGCTGGTCTCACTCTATCTTGAAAACCGCGATCTGATCCTAATGGGTGGTTACACGCCGGGCCAGGATCCGGACCTTGATCTTGCAGTCGGTATCTGGCCGTCGCTGATGGAGCTGATTCAGCAGAACGGCGCTGAAAAGGCTGAGTTTGGGGCGAGCCGCAACGCACTTGTCTCGCTGATGGGCGGCTGATCATGGATGGCGGCAAGAGCCTGTTCCATCGTTTTGCGCTGAAGCAGAAGGTGGCGCTCGTACGCAAGAACAAGTCCGTGAAGACGCTTCAGGATGAGCTTGACCGAGCGGCTACTGTTCGTGACCAGCTTGCCGAGATGGCTGGCGGCATGTCGGTGCCGGAAGGCGAAACAACCATCCGGCATCTGCGTTCTGCCAGCTGGTATGGCAGTCAGATTCATGAACAGCTAAAGACCATTTCCAACCGGGCTGAATTTCTGTACGAAGAACTGGCAAGCCATCGCCGCGATGCCGCGAAAGCGCGGCATCGGCATTCGCGTGCTGTTGAACGCAGTGAGGCCGATGACCTCGCCCGCCAGCTTGACCGCGAAGCGCGGTTTGAGGCCTCAATACCCCCACGCCGCCGTGGCTGATCTGTGAACAGCATGTGACAATGGCACCCTTTTTGCAGCGCTCGTGCAGAAAATTCTCTCTTTGCGCGCAGGATTTGACCTGTCGCCGGCATTGAACGGGGCATGCTGATGAACACAATGGAAGCTTTGGGAGCTGGCCAGGCTCTCTCTCCAAAAGGCGCAGCACCGGGACTGAATCTCGGAGCCGATGCGGAAACCTTGGCGCTTTTTGCTAGCCTGTTTGCAATGATGCAGATCCCGCAACCTAGCAGCTCCGACATTGCTGAAACTTCTACAGAAAGCCAGGCCCCGCAGATGCAGCCCGGGCCCGAGTATGGCAAGCCGCCGCTTCCCGCTGCCGCAATGCTTACAGCTGGGTTGGCACCGTCCGCTGAGATTGTCGAGAAGACCATTTTGCCTGATGAAGTGGGAGCCGGTGAGAGCGATGCTGCAGCATTGATGAAGCTGTTGCTGGTCGCGCATGACATTACCGCGCCAGACCACCACCCTGTTGTGCCAGCTACCGCGATTGATGATAGCGCTGACGCCGCTGCCCCGACCAGAACAGCGACAGAAATGCTGACCGGTGCCATCGAAATTCTGAAGGCACTTGAGGCAGCGCCAGACCTACAAGCGCCGGATATGGCGTCGTCAGCTGATGATTTGCCGAAAGAGTCAGCGCCCATAGTGATGGCATCGCCGTCACCGGAATTTGTTGGTCCAATGCCTGTCGTCACGCGCGCTGGACAAATGCCAGCACCCATTGTCATGGAGCATGCAGGGACTGATTTTGTCGGTCCGATGCCGGTTTTGACGCTGTCAACTTCGTCCGCGGCATCATCCACAACAATGCCATCACCGTTGTTGGTGCTTCAGGCAGAGCCTGAATTCATTGGTCCGATGCCTGCGGTAGCGACACAGACAACATCATCCGCTCCAGCCGTTGTGGTGCTGGCTAATCTGGATTCTATCGGCCCTCTGCCGGAGGCGGAGTCCTCAGTAGCGCGCCCGCTGCCGGCTGTTGTGTTACATGCTGACCCAAACTTTATTGGCCCGATGCCCGCAGTGGCAACACCCGTGCCAACAAATTTGCAGCAGAAAATTGCAGCCGACAGCCCCAGCGCACTTTCACATAATGCCAAAACAAATACTGCCCAGAATCTTGGCGCAAGCCTGACGCAAAGCAGTGTCATTACAAATGACTTCTTGCACGAGGCGGAACGGACGCTGAAGTCGGGACTGCTTGAGGCGGGTCGCTCTGACGATAGTGCTGATAAGAATGGAGTTTTCGTGCGCCGCCGGGCTGATATGCTTACCGCAACCAAGGGCATGACCGAGAAGACTGCGGAACAGAAGATGTCTGCAGACATCCATGCCACCCGCATGGTGGCCGTGCGCGCTGGTGCTGAAGCCTTGCGGGCATCGTCTACACTAACACCGGCGTCAAGTCTTGCCCAGCAAATGGTAGCTTCCTCGACCAGTGGTCAGCCTTCCGCCACTAATGGCCAAGATACAGCGCAGGCCACGGCAAACACGGCAGCGAACACGGCTGGCGGCCAGAGTGGCACATCGTCGGGCGGCGGCCAGAGTGGCACATCGTCGGGCGGCGGCCATTCAGGTAGCCAGCAATCGGCGCAGCAAGTGGTGGATGTTGGCGTGTCGCGAGGGTTGGCGGATCGCACGCTGCTTCACCGTTTGAATACCGACAATGCCGGATGGTCCGAGATGATGGTTAAACGCCTGACGGCCGACCTGCGCTCCGGCGTTCAGAACGTGCGTATCATTCTAGAACCACGCCAGCTGGGCAGATTGAATGTCGAGCTTGGTCTCCGCAATGGCAACGCGTCGATCCGGATTGCTGCCGAAACACAGGAAGCAGCGAAACTTCTGTCCACCGCGCGCGGTCAGCTTGGTCACATGCTGGAGAGCGCCGGTCTGCGTCTTGCCGGGTTCCAGGCGACAGGGACGCAAGCCGATAATACAGTCCTTGATAGCGGTCAGGGATCGCAGGGTCGAGGCGGCGATGCCGCAGGAGACCAAAATGCCCGTAATAACACTGGCCGTAATCAAGAGTTTTCTAATAAAATAGAAATGGCCGAGGATGTGATGACCGATGAGGGCGCTCTACGCGAGGGCGAAACTGCCGTCCTGAGCATTTTGGCATAGACAATGCATTGCTTGGACACAAGGTATGGCCTCGAGGTACATGCTGATGATCAGCGTTGGATGGATCCGGAGATTGTAAGATCCCCCGGCGCGACAAGGAAGGAAGGGATAAATGGCTGAAAATGATGCAGAACCAAAGGCAGGCGGTGGTCTTGTCAAGAAACTGCTGATTTTCGGTGGTGGCGGCTTGTTGCTGATCGCAATCGGCCTTGGCGGCGGTTATCTGATTTTTGGTGGCGCTCAGCCTGATCCTTCCGAAGAGATTGAGGAGATTATCGAGCGCAAAATGCAGGAGCGTGAGGCCGCCGAGGCAGAAGAAGCCGACAATTCCACGCCGCAGAAAATGTCAAAGGACACGCCCGAAGAAGAGGTGTTCGAGACCATCTATCACGAATTTCCGGGCACCTTCACCACTAACCTGTCGGGCTCGCGAAAGATGTTGCAGGTCGGTGTCGGTGTTTCCACACAATACGACGATACCGTAATGATGAATGTAGAATCGCACCAGTTGGCGCTTCGCTCAGTGATTCTTGGCGTGATCAGCGATTTCAGCGAGGATGATGTGAAAGGCGCAACAGGCCGTGATAAGCTGGCCGCTGCCCTTCGCGATGCCATAAATGGCAAGCTTGAGGTGCTGGAAAATTTTGGTGGCGTTGAGGAAGTTCATTTCACCTCCTTCGTGCTGCAATAGAGACGCAAGGGCATTGGATCCGAGGTAGCGACGTGGCATCGACACGCAAACTCAGCAGTGATGAAGTCAACGCCCTGATTGAGGGGCTTGGCAGTGACACCGTATCGCCATCCGCGATCATGGATGGTGAGGATGTCCGTCCGTTTCAATTTGGCTCGGACGACCTTTCGCTTCTCGGTGACTATCACGCACTTCGCATTATCAATGAGAGGTTTGCACGCCTTGCGCGATCGGTGTTCCTTCCCATGCTGCGAATCCAGCCGCGGATTTCATCGTTCCCTCCAGAAGTAAAGACGTTTGACGAATACACTGCTGGCATTGAGAATTTTATGAGTCTCAATATTGCTCGCATTGAAGAGCTGCGCGGTAATCTTCTCACGGTCCTTACACCAAGCTTCATCTCAGTTCTGACGAACAGCTACTATGGCGGCAAGATCGCGGCGCTGCCAATGAAACGCGGAGAATTCACCGCCACTGAAGAACGTATTATCGAG
>MDTG01332821.1_pt1 | contig 28894 bp, 15 predicted proteins | sample 811421 | NCBI WGS metagenome assembly MDTG01 (sample SAMN05326645, study PRJNA326480) | marine metagenome | isolation source: seawater | place: Pacific Ocean: South East | collected 2011 | reverse complement strand
CCATTGACGCCATAACTCTTCTTCCTCTACCACTTCGGAAGAAGAAGAAGAAGGAGGAGAAGGAGAAAAGGAAGAATACTGCCGCATGAGGAGAAGAAGAAGAGAGAAAAAGCGAGAGAGAAAGGTCTCTCTTTCTTTTTCTCTCTCTCTCTCTCTCTCTCTCTCTCTCTCTCTCTCTTTCTCTCTTTCTCGCTTTTTTTATGCAGCAAATTTCGGTGTTTTTATTGAAAAGTTCCCGCGCGCGGGGATGCGAACAGGTTTATCGCGCACGAACGAGATTGAAAGGATGCAGGAAAGACACACAGTGGTACGATTTACTATAGATTTTGCTGCTATGTAATTGTATACTTCGTCTTGATGACAAGATGCGCGTGTAAAGTAGTATTCTCGGCCTAACGACTCCGCGCGAGGCCTTTCTCGAGTTCTCTCGGCTGCCCCTTTTCTCTATCACACGATCTTAATCCAAATCCGCAATCCCAAGCACGTTCACCAGCAGTTTGATCTGGTCGATAAAATCTACCCCCGTGGCGTATTCCGTCATCATACCGACCAACAAGCCAAACATCGTCCATCTCCCGTTGTTGATTTCATTCTTCTTCGTCCACCCAAACACCGTCGAATCTTCCACTAATTGCTGATATTGCATCTCTTTGAAGTATTTCACCATTTCTTTCGCTTTCGTGCGCTGATATTCCACCGTGGTTTCTTTTTTCGCGTCCGCGCAGACTTTGACGGTGCTCGTGGCCGACGCCGCGCGTCGGGAAAACCGGACGAAGTCTCTTCGCGATGACGATGACGACGTCGATCTCGACGACGTCGACGCTTTCGTCGAGGACGCGCTTTGCAAAGGTCTGAACGACGACAAAGCGTGGTGGTGCGACGCGGAGGAGAGCGTCGACGTCATCATCTTCTTCCGCGGCGCTCTTATTCCGTCGTCGTCGTCGTTTTGCCAAGTTCTTCGCTCTCGGGGTGGAGGCGGTGGCGCTTTTGGAGTAATGGCGTTTGTCGTCTATCCGGACCAGACGTAATCAGATTACTCTCGGGTTTAGTGTTTAGGGTTTCTATATAAACCCTAGTTAATTATTAAACCCTAAACTTGGCCTCTCTTTTTTTCCTCCCTTTTTTTTGGAAAAAAATGTGTTTGACATTGTCCATTTCAAGAGCGCAAGAGAGGGACTTTGTGACGCGCTTTGCGGCGGTCTCTCGTGTGGCCCGACCAGCGCGACGACGACGACGACGACGTGGACGACTGGGGCGGAGACCACCACATGTCGTCTTTGTCCTCACCGAGAGGTTTCCAAGCGGCTCGAGAGCGCGAGCGAGGCGATGCAACGACGACGACGACGGCGGCGACGACGACTCGCGTGGATGCGTTTCTGAGACACACCGACGCCGGCCGATATCTCTCCTCGTTTCTTTTCGCGTCCTCGGACGACGGGTCGGTGTGGACGGACGAGAGGTGGCGATGGATTTTGAACGCGATTTTGAAATGCGCGGCGACGGTGTTCGTGTTGACGATGGTTCTGTTTTTCCTAGCCGTGGTCGAGAAGGAGAAGAAAACGAGCGAGGGAGAAGTGGTGGCAGTTGAACGCGCTTCTTCTTCTCGTCCAGAAGAAGAAGAAGAAGAAGAAGAAGAAGACGATGCGAGAAAAGCAACAGAAGAGGAAATTAAAGACGTGGCGACAGTAGAAAGTATGCGGAACATGTCTGAGGAAGAACTGAGAGTCCTAGAGCTCTCGGTGAAAATGAGAGACGTTTTGAGCAAAGAGAAGAGCAACGCGTTGTGCGAGGCGCGGTTATCAGTGGAGCGAAAACAGTTGGCGGCGAAATTAGCCGGGTTAGATCTGAAGAAAGAGTCGAACGAGACCATGAAACAAACAAATGATATGAAGAGAGAGAGTTTAGAGTTTAAGATGAAACTGAACAGGGATAAAGTGTTTAGGGAGGATGTGGCGGATGCTTTGCGGACAGGATTGGTCGTCGTTTGCGGAGCGCTCGTGTATTACGGATGGAACGTCATTCGAGACGCATGGTTGAACGAGAGCGAGATTTGTTACTCGGCTTCTTACGCGGCCGCTTCTTTCTCGTTAGTGCCTTCCAACCTAGGGGTCCTTTTTTCCGCATTTACCAACCGCTTGGAAAAACTGTGGTGCGTCTCTAAAACGTTCACCAAAGCCTTGTTTACCTCCATCGCGAGTTTATACTGTTCTAAACTCGTCGTCAAATTCGGTCTCCTCTCCAGTACAAACTCCACCGTCTCCCCTCTTTCCTCCATAGCGTTGACCGTAGGCGTTGGAGGTGGGTATCTGGGTTACAAATTCGTCCGATATCTACGAGGCGACGAAACGAAGTTTCTCTATTTATGGTCCTTCTACGTCCTTTCCGTATTCGCCGCGAACGAATCCGCCGACTATATCGGTCGGGAAGTTTTACAGTCCACGTTAAGGAGGATACTTTTTAGAGTAACGTTAGGCCTAGCGTTCCCTCTCATCATTGCGAGCGGTTCGTTCAGATAGTGCAGCACATAATAGAACGTGTACATTAATTAACGTAGCACCATTTTTGTTGTCGCAACCCAAGACACCACAAAAGTTCACACGACAATTTTGAAATTTCTTCCTCAAAACTACTTCTTTGACGACCAACACTTTACGCGCGCGCGCGCGACGAGGGTGAGACAGAGTCGGCGTCATGGAGGAGGGCGACAGAAATGCGAGCGACGATTTCGTTGCCCTCACGAATACAAAGCTCACTCACTCGCTCCCATCCATTCGCCAACGCGCGTTGGAGTCTTTACATTTCAAATTGAAACACAATTTGCTTCCAATGCTCGCGGTGACATCGAACGAAGACGTGCTGGAGAATGTGCTTCTCGCTCTGGATTCCGAAACGAGAACAAACGTCGGCGAAGACGACAGTAAAAGGAGTCTGGTCGTGGCAATTTTAACCACAATTGTTCGAAAATCGACCAAACAAGAATTGTTTGTGTTCCAAAGGACCATGCGAAAGATACGAGGCGAAGGCACGTTGAGGCGAATAGCGATGGATTGTAAATTGACTAACGAGAAAGAATGGATGAGCGAAGAGATTGAACACTATTTTAAAGCGAAAAGACGAGCGATGGTTATGAATGTTGGTCGAGAGAATTATCAGGAGAATGACACAGACGAAGATGAAGAGTACGACGTCGCAAGAGAAAGTTTCAACGCGAAAGAGGAGGAGATTCGGAGACGGCTGAAAAGATACGAAGACGAGGAGATGAGAACATCGACGAGGAACGAACAGACGGTGAATAGAATTGCCAAGGTGCCGAGGATGGTGAAGTGCGTGAGCTCGGATGGATCGTTCGGGAGGAGACTTGTATCGCGACGACGACAACAACATAGTTTCAACGACGAGGAAAAGAAGAACGAATACGACATTTTAAGGAAACATCTAACGCAATACGAGCGAACTTTGAAGACGACAACGAACGTGGACGTTTTACTTGGCGTCTTGAGAGCATTGAGAGAAAATATACTGAGCGATTGGGGGGTGCAAGCGTTCGCTTTCGCGAATCCGGAGAGCGGGATTGTAAGAGCGGCATGCGATATTTTAGTATCGTCTTCGAATAGTCATCACAGTAGAAACGGTGCAGAAGATGTCGACGCAGGCGAGGAAGATTTCTTGAATTTAGACCGTTCTGTGGTTTCGTTAAAACGAGAAGCGCTGCTATTCTTAGCAGACGTGGCCTTGGGATTGAAGTCTGCGCTGTACGAGAATAGAAGCGATAGCGGTAGTGGTAGTAGCAATAGTTATAGAGCCAATGCAGAAATCTGCGACGACGACGATGTACATTTCAATTATGCCGAGTCCATGCGGCGACGTGAAGTCATCTTCTCTCAATCAGAGCATCACACACAAGGCGGTGACGATGATACGAGAAATAAAGGAGGTAAATCACATTATTATTATTATTCAGTGCATGCATTGCCAATTGCGCACGCCATCGCGGAAGCGTTTATCGCGTGCGCGAGATATCCGTCTTTATGTGGGGAAACGTGTGAACTCTTTGAACGATGCTTTCTCGAGTACGACGTATTAGAGCTTTCTGATATTGACGCGAACACGAACGGAGCGCATCCGTCTTCACTTGTTCGTTTGAAAGGCTATTTGCGTTCGTGGAACGTTTCTGGGGCGAGGTCAGTCAGCGATTTTGGCGCAAACGCATTGTGTTTCATCACGTCCGAGAAACTCGCCAGATTCGCGAAAGGTCTTAACGTTGAAAATTCGAAGAAGAAGTTCACTAGCATAGATGATATTTACGACAACGCTGATGAGGAAGAGGAAGGTTCTATTTTACGCGTTGACGACGCGTTAATCGAGAGCTGCGTGGAAAGACTTGATCAATCGGATTCGCATGAGGATGCTCACGGTTTGCTCGATGCCATGTTTATCATGCGAGCACTCGGGGGAAGTAACTGTTTGCTCAAGTCGCTCGCGAGTACTCGACAAACCATATCTGGGGCCTGGGAACGGTTTTTATTGGTAAAACCGAAGACGATGAAAGATACCGCGCTCTGGTCACGCATGTTAAGGCTTTTGAGTGGATGTTTGAATAGTATCTATTCTTCTAGTTCGGGAACAGAAAGCGAGGAGAAAGAGCACGCTGTTCGATTTTTAGCGTATTCCGTTGCAAAAGTAGGCGCACATGCATGTCGCCGAGCACTTCTGGAAATGAGCAAGTCGTTCCGTGGTGAAAATGAAGCGAACGAGAATGTTGATCCAAACTTCGTCACTGTAAATACTTTCGAAGATTCGCGTCCGGTCTGGTTGAAACACCCCATAGCGATCGAGCGCGAGCTCGAGAGATGTGGCGACGCTAATGGTATTCGAAGATTATCGTTTCAAGAGGTTTTGAGAGACGTGCGCGACTGTTTAGAAGCGCTTTTGCGCCTTTCATCGAACACGTCTCTGAACGCCGTCGATGTGTTCGCAAAATCTAATGAGTTAACGAACACCTTATCGAGCGCGTTAAAAGATCTGAAGGGAAGCGTGGAATACGGCACAATGGTTGCGTGCTGCGATTCCATCTATGCGTCGGCAGTGATGGCGAAACGAACGACAATGAGTAAACAAAAGACAGTGCATACGGACGTGCTTTGTGAATCGTGTCTTCCAGACTTGTTGCGCGTCGTTGAACGCATATCGACGAGTATCGTGCATCATTTAGATAGATCTCGTTCGAGTAGTATTTTCGACGACGCTTGCGGCGGAGAGGCATTGTTGGAATCCTCCCTTCTCGCGGTGATCGAGGTGTGCAAGAACGCGTCCTCGCCCTCAATCTGGTCAGAAAAGTTTGATGAATCGTTTGAAAACACTTCGAACATTTTGCTCAGTCTCGTTGCGCGAATAAACTCGGCGAATTCAGTCGCGTCGTCGAAATCCCCTCGGTGTGTGGCTCTGGTATTTGATTTTGTCGCTATGTTATCGGCAGCGTTTCTCGATGATAGTAATGCTACCACGGCTAATTCAGAAAAAGCCATCGCTTCGTGCCAACGCACCCGAGAAGTCGTATTCGCATCAGCCTGGTTCGATTGCGCGAGTTTACACGCCATAGATAAAAGGAACGCATCCATATCTCGTTATCGAGCCGCTGTGTGCGTCGCGCAGATTCTCTCAAGCGTCGCGAAAGATGAAACATCGCTCTTTGACGACGAGGCGCCTAGTTTAGATCCAGGTTCTAATACCAACAGCGGTCGAGTCTCGATGATTTCTTTACTTTCGAGACGAAAACTTTGGATCACATTCGCTCGACTGCTCGAAGAACATGTAGGCACAGATGCTCTTATTGCGAGAGGCATTTCAAGCGCCATGGTCGCGTGCGCGCGAATCGACGTCGTCACCGCGAGGGAGGCGTTTTCAGAATTTAACATGTGCTTGAAGAATTGGCTTCGACCGATGAATAAGACCGCTGCAGAAGATGAGGTGCACACGCACAGGTGCGCAACGTCTGCGAATGTATCGAAATTACTCGGTCTATTCATCGTGGGTGAGCATCTGAACGCAGGCGATTACGAGAGCGATAACGGGTTGAAAGCGCGACCGAATAGTCCTGTATTCTACGCGTTGTTTGATGTTTTAAAATCTGTGCAATCGAGAGGTTTACGAGCGAAGAGGATTTCTCATGGTGAGCTTAGGGCAGCTTCGTCGGCAGCGTTAGCCATTGCTGCTATGCTCGACGGAGAATACAACAACAGTTCTTCAGCTAAAAAAGTCGTCTGGACGCACAATATTTTGGGAGATGAGAACGAAAACGCACGAGGAGATTTGTGTGAGACGACGTGTGCGTTGCTCGAAATGTCCCTCTCGAGTACCTCCACGGTAACATCGTCATCGCAAGGACTGTTTGCGTTGATTGCGACGATGTTTAGTTGCGAGAGATCGAGCAGGGATGCATTAACGTTTGATCCAGAAGATGATGAAGGTGAGGATGATGCCAATGAAATGCTGCCAAAAACACCGCCGCTCATAGAGATTGAAAATGATGATGATGTGAAGGCAGAAGCAAATGACACGAACGAAGGCGCGTGTTTACCGCTCGGTGCTCGATTATCTCGCGTTCTTTCGAGAGCATTTATACCGCGTATTGTTAATCGAGGTATCGACACCAACGCTTCGCAAAATGATTTGTATACAACAGTCGCGTTTGCGTTTCAAAACGTCCTCGCCCACTGCGCGAGTGCAAAGTTTGAAAGTCTTCGTTCTAATACTCTCGAAATCGTGATAAAACGTCTGATGAGCGAAGATATCGACGCACAAGGCATCGCGATGTGCTTAAACGTTTTGCAACATGCCAGCTTCTCGGGGCCAATATTTGATGAAGAAAATGACGGCGACGAGGAGGGGAACGGGTCCTCGATAAAACTTTGGGAAGCAGCTGTGATGATTAAAAATGCGATTTTGCGGAAATACAACGGCGTCTTGGTTTTTGAGAAACTTTTTTCTCTTCTTTTCACTCCTGGTCGAACCACCACCGCGTTGACGCTTCCGAAGCGCATCAAAACAGAACTTCGCGACGGATACCTCGCCAGCGTGACCAATTTCATCCTGGAATCGGACGAGTTTAAGAGAGGCATATGTACCGCGACGAAGAACAGTGGCGAAACATCTTTGTTCAACCGTCTTGTTTCTTTCCTTTTCCGCGAAAAGGAGAAAACATCCAGACTTCGCGACCCGTTGAGTTTTGCCGAGGAAAAGTTCATCCCGTCGACGACGATGGCACGCGGCGTGAAACTTCTCTCCTCGCTTTCCACATTTTCGTTGACTCGAGCGCAGTTATCTCGTTCCATTTTCATCGAAAAATGTTGTGAAATGATTGCGCGATTCTCCATATCGGGAACGTCGAACGCTAAGAACCGTTCGCGGGTCGATTTGAAAATCGAGTGTGACGCCGCCATCGACGCTCTGTGCGTCCTCTCGGGATCTGACGACGACGGCGCCAAACTCCTCTTACGGTCGTGTAAAATCAATATCATTGGCCTCCTTGTGGATTGTTACGAATACGTGGACAACATCTTCGACGAAACCGTGCATACGAGCGACGACCAAGACGAAGAAATGCCTTCCTCCTTCCTCCTCACCAAGCGTAAACTCCTCCTCCTCCTCCACAACCTCTCCTTCGCCGGCGATGTCGCCAAAGCGCACTTCTGCGCGAAAACCAAGTCCCTCGACATTCTCATCGATGGCATCGAAAACAGTTTCGACCCGCAATCTATTCTACTCTGCGCGACCACTCTCCTCTCTCTTTCGAGAAGAGGCGCGAGAGTCCTCGCCTCTCTCCGCCGCGGCGACCGCGAGCGTCGCTTGAGACGGTGCGTGCGTGTCGCGAGCGATAGACGACACGTGTGCGAGAGTGGTCCTCAAGTGCTCCACGGAGAAGAAGAAAAAAGCTCCGCTTTGCTTTCGAAAGCCTTCAAGCGTTTGGGAGAGATTTTGAACGCGTTGCGCGTAGAAGAGGATGGATGACCGTATGCGCGTGTCATTTTGAAGCCCCTCAAAGTATTTTAGAGAAGATTTTTGCAAAGTCGTAAAATTCATTCCGCGTCAATTTAATCATCCGCTTTTTTTTTTACTTTCACACCAGTAGCGCATCCCCACGCGACGATACCGGTCGCCTCGCGTAACGATGCTGCGTGTTTTTTCTTTCTCTGCGTGCTGGTCGCGACTGTCTCGCGTCGCGAACGCGTGAGAACGAGTAAACTTTAACCGATGTGCGGAAAGGCACCGCGAATTGGAAATTCCCGAATTGGAAGACAATTCTTTTGGATTCTTCTTCTCTTGTTTGTCGCGTGCATCGCGTCGCCGTCGTCGTCGTCGTTCGCGAGCGCGTCTGAAAACGACGCGAATGCGGAAGGGGGCTCGATTACGAAGCATTCTCAACGCCGGAAAGGTGGAGAGGATGCAAAGAAGCGCGCGTTACTCGTGGCGACTTTAGACGGCTCGGTATCTGCAGTGGATGCAAGGAGTGGGCAGTTTTTGTGGTCGTTCGATACCGGAAGCGCGTTGGTGCACGCGTCGTCGTCGTCGTCGTCGTCGAAGCAACAAGGCGGAGACGACGACGGAGGTGATGGTAGCGCTGACGAGAGAAGGAGTGGGAGTTCCGTATTCCCAGGTTTGGATGGATCCTTGTATGTCGCGCGACGCGGTCGGTTGTCCTCTGCGGCAGATATTTTTAGCAGTGGGAACAAGCAAACGCAAGAGTTTTCGATTTCTCGCCTGCCGGTGACCACGAAGGATTTAGTCGAAGCGAGTCCGTCGGTGACAAACGATGGAGCGGTGATTGTCGGGACGAGGAAGACGACGGTGTTTGCGGTGGACGCAGAGAACGGGGAGATTGTTAGGACGTATGATCCAGAGACGGATGATTTAGATGATGAATCGTCGGTGAGAGGAAACGATGATGACGAAGAGGATACGAATGGTGGAAGGACGATTGTATTGCTTGGGAGAACGGATTATGCGGTGAAATCGATCGATGCCGTGACGGGTAAGGTGAGATGGAACGTTACGCACGGGGATTTGCGCCCAGTCGGAGGCGGAGACAACAACAACAACAACAACAATAACGCGGGATATCTTGGTGGAAGCCACGATTCGAGCGGTGATAGATTACAAATCGGCGCGAATAATGTGTTGAACCGAGTGGATGAATCTGGAAACATCATTTGGACTACGCGAACGTCGTCGATGCCGCTCTCAGTGATCAACGAAAGAGGCGAGAATATATTAGGAACAACTAGCGATAGCGGAAATAACGGTGAAGGCAACAATAGTAATGAAGTCACCGTAGGTGCACACGCGGGTGGCTACTTTGCGTTACCAAACAGCGATAGAAGTGTAGTAGGCGAACCCGTTGTCGATGGGAGTAGCGGCGCTTTAGTCGTGCCGAAATATGGCGAATCAAGCGCTTTGACGAGCTTTGCCGTCGGCGATAATCCAACCGAGGACGATTGGGCGTGCATGCCAATGGAACTGAAAGGTATCGTTGAAATGCAAGCGGAAAAAGGAAAAATTGAACAAAGTTTATTGCCCGGTGGTAAGAAGAAAGATAAGGAGGATGATACCGCTTTTGAGTCGAAGGTTAGTTTTGCGCAGTTTTCTTTCATCGCGATGACGGGTACGCTCGTCATCGTTGCAAGTGGAACTATTTCGTTGAAATTTCTCATGCGACGACTATTAGTGGGAGCGGATAGAAGCGAAACAAAATCAACCAAAGATGACAGTAAAGAGGGCAAAGACCATAGTCAACAACAAGAACAACCTACGCTCACTCCATCGCAAAAGAAGAGGATGAAGCGAAGGATGAAAGAACAACGTGAAAGAGAGATGCTCGAATATGCGCAAAACGCAAACGAATCGAAGAATATAATCGGTTTCCCAGAAGATGGGGGAACATCTAGGAGTGCGATAAAAGTCGGGCGCTTAATTGTGAAACCGACGGTTCTCGGTTACGGATCCTGTGGAACGGTGGTGTTTGACGGTGAACTCGACGGTAGATCAGTCGCGGTTAAGCGTTTATTGGCGCAGTTCCACGAACTCGCTCGCAAAGAGCTCGCCGCATTAATTGCGAGCGATGAACATCCGAATATTTTGCGATGTTTTGCCATGGAAGAAGATAAAGATTTCGTGTACGTGGCGTTGGAGCGGTGCGAGACGACGTTACAAGCGCGTGCGACGGAAGCGAAAACGAGCGAGTCTGCGCCTTTCTTGGATACCTCCGGCTTTCCAACCAGCGATTGCGTTCGGATTCTTCGCGACGTCGCCGCAGGCTTGAAACAGCTGCATTCCCAGGGTATCGTCCATCGCGATTTGAAACCTTCGAACATTCTCATCACGGAGAAAGGACGTGGCAAACTCGCAGATATGGGTGTAGCGAAAAAATTAAACTTGATCGATGGCACGAGTTTTGAAACGCGTGCGATACTAAACAATAACAACAACAATAACAACGGAGGAAGCTCTTCTGTTGGTGGTGGTGGTGATGGTACCGCCGGTTGGCAAGCGCCTGAACGTCTTACGAACGGCCGCCAATCGCGTGCCGTAGACATCTTCGCGCTCGGTTGCGTCATTCACTTCGTTCTCGCGAAAGGTAAACACCCGTTTGGAGAAAAGTTCGAGCGTGACTCGCGAGTGTTACGTGGCGATTACGACTTATCCGCGTTGAACCATCTTCCAGAAGCGAAAGATTTGGTAAGAAAATGTTTAGAAGCAAATCCGGAAGACCGGGCTTCAGCGCGAGAGGTTCTCAAACACCCGGCATGGTGGTCGCGAGAAAAACGTACGCAATTCCTTTGTGACGTTAGCGACCGCATGGAACTCGAAGACCGCGAACCAGGAGAGCGTATCCTTCTCAAAACCTTGGAAAGAGCCTCCAAATTTGGTATCTCCAACACGGACTGGCGCACGAAAATCGATCCGGCTATGCTCGAAAACCTCGAAAAGTACCGCAAATACGACGGTCGTTCCTTGCGCGACTTACTCCGAGTCATCCGCAACAAATCCGCGCACTTTCGCGAGCTACCTCCGCGCATCCAACGCATTCTTGGTGATCCTCCAGACGCGTTCTACGCCTACTTCGCCTCTCGATTCCCCAACCTCCTCTTAGCCGTCCACGAATTTGCGCGAAAATCTGACGCCATCGTCAACGACCAAATCTTCCTCAAGTATTTCGGCGACGAAGAACAACTCCAAGAAGGCAACGAATCCTGGAAAGACTTGAAAAAGCTCGCGCGCGACCAGAAAAAAGAATCCTCGAGCGGTAAAAGTGGAAATGGAAACGACGATTGGGACCTGCCTCCACAAAATTTCCCGGTGCGTCCAAACGCCGTCGATTGCGAGTTTTACGTCAAAACCGGCAAGTGCAAATACGGCGAAACGTGTAAGTTTAATCACCCGCCCGGTTTGCACTACAGACGCGCGTAACGACAAACGATATCGCGTGCACGCGTAGCGTTCGTAGGAATACTGTAATAATTTATCCTTGTACCGAAGAAAGCGAGCATACGTCAAAGGTATCGTCGTCCTTTTTCTCTCTTTTGGGTATTGTTCGAAACAGTGGGCGATGTCCGATGCGATGGATCGGAGCGCAAAATTTTCTTTTCTCAAAAAGAATTTTTTCTCGAATTTTTTCTTGTCGCGACGAAAACGAAAACCATCGAGCGCTTTGTTAAAGGTCGTTCTCTCGATCGCATTCGTTTTGAAACCGATTTTGAAACCGATTGAGGAATCGTCACAAAACGTTCCACCTCCACCTCTTCCATCGGCACCAAAAGCCCTGTTTCGCGTGAGACCGCCCCGAATCGTCATCGCTTTGGCTCGATCGAAGCAGAAATGAGCGCGTTATCGCAGTGCATCCAAAGCGCGCGCGCGAGCTACGCGTCTTCGTCATCGACTTTGAACAACAAAAGAGGAGCGCGATGTCGATCAAAAAAAATAAATCACCACCACAGAAAAGTAACAACCATCATCACGAGAGCCGAAGGCGAATCCAATCGAAAAACTTCGGGCACGACGAGAGCGGTGGTCGTCACCTCCGGGAAAGGCGGCGTCGGGAAAACGACGAGTTCGGCGAATCTAGGCATGTCCATGGCCCGATTGGGCTATTCGGTCGCCTTAGTCGACGCTGATATTGGTTTGAGAAATTTGGATTTGCTCCTCGGTTTGGAAAACCGAGTGGTGTATACCGCGATGGAAGTATTGGAAGGCGAGTGTCGATTAGAACAAGCTTTGATTCGAGATAAAAGGTGGAGGAATTTAGCTTTACTGCCGATTTCCAAGAATAGGCAAAGATATAACGTGACCAGAGACAACATGAATACTATTTTGGATTTGTTGAAGAAGTCGGATTTTGACTTTATTTTTATCGATTGCCCGGCTGGGATTGATTTGGGTTTTATTAATGCAATTTCGAACGCTGAGGAGGCGATCGTGGTGACCACGCCGGAGATCACGGCCATTAGAGACGCGGATAGAGTGGCTGGATTGTTGGAGGCGAATGGGATTTTGGACGTGAGGTTGTTGGTGAATCGCGTGAGAGCAGATATGATTAAAAATAACGACATGATGAGCGTGAAGGACGTGCAGGAGATGTTGGGAGTGCCTTTGTTAGGGGCGATTCCGGAGGACACGGAAGTGATTGTGAGTACGAACCGTGGGGAGCCATTGGTGTTGAAGAAGAAGTTGACTTTGGCCGGGATTGCGTACGAAAACGCCGCGAGGAGAATTGTCGGAAAGCAAGACTTCTTGATCGATTTGGACCAACCGAAGAAAGGAATCTTTCAAAATATCAAAGAGTTTTTCACCGGAGAGGATTTGGATTAAACAAAAAGGACTATACCTACCTACTATTGATATCCTTAAAAACTGCTACGACTAAATGTTATTAACACTACGAAAAATAAATACTACCTACTACACTTTTGCGCTGTCAAACTTACAGACGCACGAATACAGCGGTCCGCCTAATAACTGCGCGACTTCTTTGTGCTTCACCATGCCAAGATTGATGCGATCAATGCTGAACTCGGCTCTTAAATTCGTTTCGATACCTCGACCCATCCCTATTAAAACGACCAGATCGCAATCGAGGCACTCGTTCGCGCATGGTTCACTGATTTCGCGCAAGTCTATTACGGGCAAATCGGAACCAGACCCGATGCACGTGAATTGTTTGGATTCGATGGCTTTTTTAAACACATTATCTTTGTCATTCATTTGTAAAAGAGTAGGAAATACGAGTGCCTCAAGCTCTTCAATCGTTATGTCGTTAATCGACGGCACATCGTTCGCGCACAAGACAACTTTCGTTCCTCTTTTCAACATCTCTCTCGCCAACGGCAAGACGCCTAAAATAGCATCCGCGCCGGCATTGTCGACGAAAATACAACACTTCTCGTGCACTCGAGTCATATCGTTCCATCGATTCTTTAACGAGTCAAAATCATTGACCACGAACACGTCCGTTTTCGTATCTCGAGTCTCAAAAAACGATTTAGCGATATCATCTTCTTTATCGTTGTTATTACTAAACAATGCCTGACTCGCCGCGGCGCCTAAATCGAAAATATTCCCCGCAAAAACGCCTTTCACCAATTCCAGTATCCCCGCATTCTCGTTATCTAACCTTTCTAAAACTCTCGGCAGCGCTTCTAACGCTTTCACGTTCTCCTCTCTCTTCACGGTTTGAAAACAGTCGTAAAAGCCAAGTTTTCTCAAACACTCGTCTCTGAAACGACACATGTGTATGACATTCATCAACTTGTCATCCTCGTTCTCGTTCAAATCGTCTAAATACTTCTCGAATCGTTCCTGAAATATTTCGGACTTCCTCTCTGAATCCTCCACCGACGCATCCATTTTCGCTCGCTTCGTAAACTCTGGCAACGACATCCGAAAGACGCGTATCCAATCGCGCTTTTTTATCGGCTGTGGATGCGTGTCCCCGGGATTGTACTCGAACGTTGTTGGTTCGTACGCGCTGACATCTTTGATGTGCGGGAACGGAACCATCGGACGCATCTCTTCTGCTTCTGGTGGCATCGTCGTCTCTGTCGTGGTCGTCGTCGTTCGCGGGCGGCCGAGGACGAAACGCCGCCAACAATGTGCTTTTTTTGTGCACCTTTTCCAATGTGTGTTTTTTATGTGGACGAAAGAAGAAGAGCAAAAACGACCATATGGACGACTAAATTTAAGGTGTGAGAAATCCTCTCCTCCCTTTCTTTTTTTGATACGAATTTTTACGCGAACTTTCTCTTTCGCATTTTCCGCCGCGAGAACGTCACATATTGCACTCCATTCCACGCACAATGTTTGCCTTGTCTGCACAATCGTTCGCGGTTTCCGCGAGGTACGTCGGAATCGTTTCGCATCCGATCGCGCGTCGCCGAGATACGATTTTCCTTTTTCGTTGTTTCTTTTTTTTTGTGAAAATCGCATCGGGAAAATCGGGAGAGCGACACAGAGGGAGAAACCACCTCCGTTTGAAGGCGAAAAATGCCAAGTAAGACGAATTTCCCCACGGCCTCGTTTAAAAGTCCCGAAAAACTCACCCTCGCGTCTCTCCCGAAGCAGGAACGCCGTCGTTCACAGAAAACAAACGTCGAAGAGAGCGTCTTTCAAAGTCAGAGCGGAGGTGCGCGCCGTCGTCTCGTTCGCGCGCGCCCACAAAGCCACGCGATTCGTTTTTTAATCTTTTCCTCCTTTTTCCGCTTCATGTCGTTTTAGTCGTCCTTCTCGGTGTCGTCCGTCCCAAAAGAGGAAAAAAATCAAAAAACAGAGGGGAAATTGCCCGTGTTTTGAGGGCGATTTTTGGTCCAGAATCGAAAAAATTCGTATCTCTTCTTCGAGAGACCAAATCGAAACATTTTTCTTTTTTTTTGAAATTTTTTTGGTGGGTTTCGGGAGTAAACGACGACTTTTTGTGTAACACAAAGGAGGAGACAAGACGACCACCTTTTGTACAAAAAAAGAAAAAGAAGCGCGAAGAAGAAGAGGAGGAGGAAGACGACGACGACGACGACGACGACCAACGCCGGAGGAAAATAGAGATGCGCGTGGTAGTGTCGTCCGTGTGGCCCCTGGGTTCTTGCGCGCGTCGCGACACGACGTGGCTGGAAACGTGTTTTTTTCTTGACTGACGCAAGTTTTCTTTCTCTACCGAACGAGCAGGGTGACGCCGCGGCAGCGAAGAAGGCGGAGAAGGCGGAAAAAAAGGAACAAATCGGCCCGCCGAGAGGTTCTAAGGTGAAGATCATGCGCCCGGAATCGTACTGGTTCAACGACTACGGCAAAGTGATTTCGGTCGATCAGTCTGGCGTTAGGTACCCGGTCGTGGTTCGTTTCGAGAAGGTCAACTACGCTGGAGTTTCGACGAACAACTACGCTTTGGATGAAATTGAGTATTAATAATTCGGTCATCTATATACATATATGTTAAATCGTAAAAGAAAGAGAGAGAAAAGAGGAAGAGAGAGAGGGAGAGAGAGAGAGAGAGGCTGTATTTAGTTTCAAAACATTCAGCAAGTACTCGGAAGAGGGGCGAGACGCAGGGATGGATAAATTGTCTCGAGCAGCGCGCGCGCCGAGGAGTGTCTCATCACTTTCGGCAGTGTATTTATACATGCAAAGAAAGAGACAGAGAAGGATCGTGTAGTCACAAATTGCCCCCAAATTTTGAACTTGTTTAGCTCGTAGTAGTCGGCGAAGTAATATATGCGTTGTAATCAAAACGATGTTTATAAGCAGTGCAAAAAAAAAAAATTTCGTTTCCTTCACTTTTGGGTCTGGGTGTTCCTTTCGTCTACGATGCGCGCGAGCGGGCGCTCCTCGCGTCGCTCATCTCGTCGCGATTGGCACTCGACGAGGGGCAAACGAAGTTTAGACGACGTGGTGATAGACTTGGACGACCCGACCGTGAAACTTTGGGCCCGGTTAGCCGTGTATGCGCTGGTGTTTATCGCGCCCGGGTACGTCGTTTTCTTTCCATTTTTCCCGGGGACTAATCGAAATTTTTGACGCGTGTCTCGAGCGTGTAAGAAGAACGCACTGTTGAACTAACCAATGACTCTCTTTCAATGCAATCACGATGGGCGCCATCGACGGTGCAGGGTATTGTTGTTCGTGCTACCGTCGATTCGACTGGGTGGGAACTTTGTCCACGATACGTCGCCATCGAGGTTGAACAGTCATCACGAACAGCAGCCTCGAAAAGCTTTGCCACCGCACAAAGGCCAACACCATTGGTGGCAACACGAGAGACAACAACGCGAGCCTGAAGTAGACGCAATAGTGGATGATTTAGATGTAGACGCTCTGTTTGAATTAGAAGAGATCAAACCGCACGAGATAGTTGAAGAGCACCAAACGTCGTCTCGGGGCGACAAGGAGCATTCCCACGCGCCGGTGCTGGAGGGGGACGACGAAGAGGAAGAGAGGGAGGCGCACGAAGCGACTGAGATGGGTGGTAGCAGTGGTAGCAGTAGAGATAGAGGTGGTGATGATAACAGTATCGTAGAGAATAAAGACGCCATTGGTGCTGGAGGAGAGGAAGAGGAGGATAAGTTGGAGAGTTTAGACATGTCCTCGAGCGAAAAGGAAGAACACCAGAAGGCGATTGAAGAAGAGCAAAACGCCACGGAGGAAAGCAATAGTAACCGTGACGACGATTCGTTAGATGTAATCGGCGTGGAGTCGTCTGCATCGCAAGCGAGAATTAAGAAACTGAAGCAATTGATAAAACCAAAGAAGATGCGTGTTTTTCTTTCCTTGAAAGCTGTAAATCCCGGGTGTCGCTATTTATCTGAAGGTCTCGGGAACGTCGAACGAAGCGATATCCAGGGCAACGGGTACGGAAAGTTAGTCACGGATCCTTCGCAATTACATATCAGTGGTGCTGGTAGTACCAATGATTTAGGAGTCACCGTGCAGCAGCAAAAGCAAACGATAATTTACGACGCGAACGGTGAGCCGATGACGAAAAAGCCATCCGGCGCGTCCGTCGCAAAAGAAATCGCCTCAAACGCAGGCAGTGGCAGTTTGAGGAAACTCCTCTCTTCAGATGATAACACAAATATTTCCCCGGACGACGAAGCCTCAAATGCTCGAATCAGTCCAAACAAATGTCGCGTTCGATGGTCCACCGGTAGAGACGGCAAGGAAATGTCCACGACACCGATGGAGTTTAAAATGCTCCACGTCGCTCGAAAACAAGCGTTAGAGCTCGAAACGCAATTCCTTCCGCGTCTTCCACATCATGATTTCGACCAAACGTATAAAACCTGTGCTGTTGTCGCAAACGGAGGCGTTCATCTCCGCGCGGAAAAAGGAAAAGAAATCGACGCGCACGAAGCCATCTTTCGCATAAACTACGCTCCGGTTTCCGGAAAATCCTCCGCCACCAACAAAGATTTCTCCAAGCACGTCGGTTCTCGAACAACTTTCGACGTCGTTAATCGTCCAAACTCGGACGCACTCCTTCGCGGCGCGCACAATTGGCGCAAACCAGAAAGACAACCCGGCAAATCTGGATTCGCTGGTAAAAACACCCCGGGTAAAAACCGCCGCGTCGCCGCATTAGTCCTTGGTGAACCACTTATCCGCGACGCTCGTCGCGAACAGTTCCTTCCACTCATGCGTGCTAACAAAGACAAAGAAATCTACCTCACAACTCCGGAAACTACGTACACGTTCCGCTACGTCTGGCACGAGTTGAAAAAAATTGTTGAAGCTCGCAACCCGGGCAGTAAATACAACGACAAACCAATGACTGGTTGGACCACGGTCATGCTCGCCGTCCAACTCTGCGAAAGTGTCTCATTGTACGGTTTCCAGCCTTTCAAAGGCGATTCTACAGACGACCGGTACCATTATTTTGACAGAGTCAGCGCGAGTTTGAAAGTGCATTCATTCGATTTAGCGTTCGAGGTGTTCAAGTTGTTGCGAGGGTTCAACGTCACGTTAATCGATCCAGAACACGATAGTGATTTCAGGAAACATGTTCAATAGCGTATGCATATGTATCCCGTTGCTTTAGGTATAGAGTAATTGTAATAGCTGTGTTCGTGCAACGTACTCGCGCGTCCGTTGCGCTGAAGAATACAATTTTATTCATTCTTCTTTTTCAAGTCCGTCTGAGAGGCACTTTTTCGAGTCGAGGTTTTTTTGCGCACACAATTTCTCCTCACTCTCGACGCGCTTTTGCGTTCAAGTCGCACCACAAAGTCAGAGGAATAGGGTTAAAATCCTCTGCACACATCGCGAAAGTGCGAAACTGTTGCTTCCGTACAAAACGCGAGTTTGAGAGCGCGTGAGAGGAAAGACTAATGGTTGTCCGAGAGGCTTCAAATCCTCCACCGCCGAGCCGCCGTCTTTCGCACGTGGATGATGCGAAAGCGTACCAACCGTTCCAGAACACGGGTAATAACCCGGCGACAAATCCAGTGCCGAGACAAAATGCTGGTAGGGAATGCCAGAAAATGAGCATGTCGAAAGAATCGTTCGTCAAAACGAACCTACCGAGAAGAATAAAGAAAGTTACATTTTCAACGATGTCTGGGAGCGAAATCGCGAAGGCGGGTGTTTTACACGTCACCGAAAGGAAACTGTATGACTCGGAGCGGAAGCCTCATGAAGGAGGCGTGTTGGACACACGATTAGGGACAACGAATAAGTCACACGGGGTGTGTCAGACGTGTAAAGAGGATATTAGAAATTGCAGCGGCCACTTCGGGTATTTGAAGTTGGAGTTGCCGGTATTTCACGTCGGTTATTTTAAAACCATAGTACATTGTTTGCAGTGCGTGTGTAAGGAGTGTTCGTGCTTATTGATAAAAGAGGAAGAACAGTCGGAAATGTTGACACGGTTACGGTCGAGGGAGAAAAAAAATGGAGGCGTGGATCACGCGTACAGACGAGTGATGTTTAAGAATTTGTTGGAAAAGTGCAAGAGAACGAAAGTGTGTTTTCAGTGCGAAGCGGCGAACGGGCCGGTGAAACGAGCAGGACAGAATTTAAAGATTATTCACGAAAAGTATACGAACAATAAGGGCGAGCAAGGGAAGAGAGAGTGGGAGTTTGAAGAGGCTATGAAACACAACGATCAGCTGAGACAATACATCGCGAGAGCACAGGACGATTTGAACCCGATTCGAGTGTTGCAAATATTCAAAAAAATCGCCGATGAGGATTTGAGGTTGTTAGACTTAGCGCAAAGACCGGAAAATATGGTGATCACGCATTTAAGCGTACCGCCGTGTTGTATTCGACCGTCGGTGGAGTTGGACGGGCAAGCCGGGAGCACCGAAGATGATATTTCCATGAAATTGGTACAGATTATCGAGATTAATAACGTGTTGAAACAAGGGTTGGAAAGAGGGTTGGCAGTGACCAACATGATGGAGAATTGGGACTTTTTGCAGATTCAGTTTGCCATGTATATTAATTCAGAGTTGCCTGGTATTTCGAGTCAATATCAAACTTCTGGGAAACCATTGAGAGGCTTCGTGCAACGCTTGAAAGGAAAACAAGGACGGTTTCGCGGGAACTTGTCAGGGAAGAGAGTTGATTTTACGGCGAGAACAGTTATTTCTCCTGATCCAAACTTACGGATCGACGAGGTTGGTTTACCGCAACACATAGCAATGCAATTGACGTACCCAGAAACGGTGAATAACAATAACATCGCCGAGTTGAGACAGTTGGTTATCAACGGCCAAGGAAAATGGCCAGGGGCGAATTTCGTGAAATTCGTGTCTAAAGCGGCTCAGTATTTAAAATATGGCGACAGAAATCAAGTCGCAAAGTCGTTGAAACCTGGTGATATCGTTGAACGGCACGTGCGAGATGGAGACGTTCTTCTTTTCAATCGCCAACCGTCGTTGCACAAGATGAGCATCATGGCGCATCGAGTGAAAGTCATGCCGTGGCGCACCTTACGGTTTAACGAGTGCGTGTGCGCGCCGTACAACGCTGATTTCGACGGCGACGAGATGAACATTCATTTACCACAAACGGAAGAAGCGAGAGCGGAAGCGATTAGTTTAATGGGCGTGACGCAAAATTTGTGTACGCCGAAAAACGGTGAAATTTTAATCGCCGCGACACAAGATTTCTTAACCGCCTCGTTCTTATTGACCTCGAAAGAGGTATTCTTTGACCGTTCACAGTTTGGACAATTAGCAGCGTACATGTCGGATGCGTTGGAATCCATCGATTTGCCGTCACCAGCAATTGTTAAACCAGTTGAAATGTGGACCGGGAAACAGATTTTCTCCGTTTTGATTCGACCGCTGATGCGAGACCAGATTTTCGTCAATTTGGAAGTCGCCGAAAAGGCGTACACGAAAATGAACCAACAAATGTGCCCGAACGACGGGTACGTCTGCATTCAAAACTCAGAAATCATTTCTGGCCAGTTAGGTAAAGCAACTTTAGGTGGTGGAAACAAGACCGGTTTGTTTTACGTCTTGAATTCCGATTACGGCGCCGAAGTGGCGGGTAATGCAATGAATCGTCTCGCAAAGCTAGCTGCGCGATGGATTGGTATTCGCGGGTTTTCAATTGGCATAGACGACGTGAAACCATCTCTTGAGTTAGAGCAAGAAAAGCAAAACCGAATGGATTCCGGCTACGCCAAATGCGACGAACGTATCGCGAATTTTGAGAAAGGCACATTGGATTTACAACCCGGGTGTAACGCCGAACAGACGTTAGAGGCAGAGGTTTTGGGCGTGTTATCTGCCGTTCGCGAAGCTGCCGGAAACGCGTGCTTAGACGCGTTACCAAAACTCAACGCACCTTTAATCATGGCTTTATGTGGTTCTAAAGGCTCGACGATCAACATCTCGCAAATGATGGCGTGTGTCGGCCAGCAAGCAGTGGGAGGCACGCGCCCGCCAGATGGCTTCTCTGAACGTTCTTTGCCGCATTTTAAACGCGGCGAAAAAACACCCGCAGCAAAAGGATTTGTTGCGAACTCGTTTTATTCTGGTTTACTTCCAACTGAATTTTTCTTCCACACGATGGCTGGGAGAGAAGGTTTAGTCGATACTGCAGTAAAAACTGCCGAAACCGGATACATGTCCAGACGTCTGATGAAAGCATTGGAAGATTTGAGTTTAGGCTACGATGGAACGGTTCGAAATAGTAGTATGGATATTGTGCAGTTAGAGTATGGAGATGACGGGCTGGAACCGACATTAATGGAAGGTTCGGAAGGCGAACCCGTCGATTTAGAACGCCTCATGTTGAGAGCGAAAGGTTTGATTCCTCAGCGAAAGCATCCAAACGATGAGCATCCTGCTACGACGACAACGAAAAACAGTAGGAAGAACGGTAGAATTGGAGCACACGCGACGCCAGCCATGAATTTAGAAAGTAAAGATAAACTCGTACTCACGACTGAAGACGCGAACGCTTTACTCGAAAAGCGAGGTTTCGGCGAGAAGGATTTACCCGATGACGAAGACGAACGCCTTAGTGCTGGATTGCAATACGGCAAAGATAATATTTCGCACCGTTTTAAGGAATCTGTCCGAGACTTTATCTTGTCACCGAAAGTGCTATCGCAAAAACTGTCCATAAGACGCGTAGATGCGTTTCTGAAGGCGTGCGTGCAAAAATATAAAGCAAAACGCATCGAACCAGGCACGGCGGTGGGTGCCGTCAGCGCGCAATCTATCGGCGAGCCCGGTACGCAAATGACGCTGAAAACCTTTCACTTTGCCGGGGTAGCATCGATGAATATCACTTTAGGTGTGCCTCGAATTAAAGAGATTATTAATGCGACGAAGAACATATCCACGCCGATTATTACGGCTAAGTTGGTTTCCGATAAGGACGTGAAAGCGGCACGGTTGGTGAAAGGAAAGATAGAGAAAACGATGCTTGGCGAAATTTGCGAATCTATTTCAATCGTTTTGCGTCCTAAAGGAGCGTACCTCGAATTCGTTCTTGACGAAAAAGCGATCGCTTCTTTACAGTTGGACGTGACAGCTGAGTCCGCTAAAGAGGCTATCTTAGACACGCCGAAATTGAAACTGAAAGACCACAACGTCGTCGTCGTCGGGAACCGCGCGATTCACGTTATACCTCCGGAAGAGAAAGCGTCTTCGAAAAATCCACCTAGTAAAAAATCCATAATCAACATTTTGCAATCCTTGCGAACAAGTGTACCGAAAGTAATTGTTCACGGGTTATCTTCCGTTACTCGAGCGGTGATAAACAAAGGCGACATGGATTCGAAAAACGATAAGGATTCGTTCAATTTGATTGTCGAAGGTACGAACCTTCTCGATGTCATGGGTATCGATGGTGTCGTTGGCGAAGAGACAACGACGAACCACATCATGGAAGCCGAAAGATCTTTAGGTATTGAAGCCGCCCGATCGTGCGTGATCAAAGAAATCAACGATACGATGAAGGCGCATGGTATGTCTATTGATTCTCGACACTCGATGTTGTTGGCCGATGTGATGACATATAAAGGTGAAGTTTTAGGCATCACCAGGTTTGGGATGGCCAAGATGAAAGAGTCAGTACTCATGCTCGCCTCGTTCGAAAAAACTACGGATCACTTATTTGAAGCGGCTTTGAGAGGCCGCACGGATCAAATTGACGGCGTTTCCGAGTGCATCATCATGGGCATTCCAATGCCGATTGGTACCGGGATGTTTAAATTGAAACAACGAAGCGTAGAAGTGAAAGTTACCAAGTTTGATCGAGTCATCAATGTAGATGAAGAGGAGGGCGATGAAGACGAGGAGAGTGAATATTTGCGCGACGGAAGACTTCCCTACGATGGAAAATTCGGAAGTACGATGGTGTACAAAGAGATTGACAAGTTACCGATACGGCCGCCGATTCTGTTAGACCAAGAAACCAAAGACCAGAAACCAAACTAATACTAATTTCAAACAATACTAATAGCGCTGCTGCAATTTTAATTGACTTACTCGTAGAATATACGAAAAAAATACTCGCATAACAACAGTCAATGAATCACCTAAAACTAAACACGCGCTATATTTAATGGAATTTTTTAATCAACTTGGCAAGAATCGAAGCAGCATCTTTCATGTCACTCATTAAGCAATGCTCATCGTCAGCGTGATATGTGCTCATCAAACCGAAGCCAATCAATTGAATATCAAACCCCGCGGATTTCAAATCGTGTACCAGCGGCAAACTTCCCGTGAGTGAGTACGGCTCCGACTTTCCTTTTACCTCTTGAATCGAATCGCACATCTTCGTAAACGCTGGCGACGTTAAATCGCACGCAATACCAGTCAATAAATGTTCGCCCCACTCGATGGATAATTTGCCCACTATTTTCTCACCGTTTGGATCTTTCGGATCATCGATAATAAACTTCGACCACGGACCTCTCGTGGGCAACTCGCCAACTTTTTTATTCATATCCTCCACTGTTTTTTCCAGAAAAGATTTCACTTTATCTACTTCGTAAAACGGCGTCAACCGAATATCGCCAGAAACTGTCGCATCTGGCGGAATTTGATTCAACCCTCCCGGCGCGCATCGAATCTGCGTCGGTTTCATCGTCGAGCTCGTGATAAATTTGTACTCTTTCTCTAAGTCGCACGGTGGAAACTTCGTATAAAACTCATGCTGCAACTTAGTCGTCGCTTCCATCGCCAACTCAATCGCGTTGATGCCTTTATGTGGCAAACCAGAGTGAAACCTGTGCCCTTCACACTTCAAATCCCATGTGATTGCCCCAGCGGTACCAATGCACGGCTGCGAATCCGCGCAATCCACCCAGACCACCGGGCCTGCTTTGCAATGATCCAACTCCCCATTCTCTACTAACCCATCCACGCCAATCCCAGGCCCGTTCGCCTCTTCGCTCGCGATAAAGACGCACGACAAACTCGTATTCAACTCGAACCCGTCGATTTCGCTCAACTGCGTAAACAACGTCGTCATCAATGCCACGTGCCCTAAACAGTCTGTCGTGCCTCTGCCATATAATTTATCGCCATCAATGGACAGTTTAAAGGGATCTACGTTCCATGCTTCCGGATCGGCCGGGACCACATCCAGATGGGATCCGACGAAACTCAACTGTTCTTCTTTGCTTCCTTTCCCAGGCAGTCGGATGATGACGTTGCTTCTTCCAGGAACGTAACTCTTCCTCTCGACTATCAATTTCCCGCCATTTTCAACCGTAAATGGTTCTAAACATTCTAACACGTGTTTGACGACTCGGTCCTCTTCGGGGACGAACGCGGTGCCTACACCGGTGTTTTGGACGAATTGGCTCTCTCCGATGAGTTTTTCGAGTAACGAAAGGAATCGAGACTCATTTAATTGGAGACCATCGAGAGCTGTTTCGGTCGAAGATGACATCGTTATCGATCGCCTCGATCGCGCGAGAGATGTGGCGCCTTTTTTTCTGTAGAAGGAGGATGTAGTGGTGGTACGTTGATGGATTAGTGCGGGAAAGCTTTGCGCGAGCATAAGGAAAAGTGACGACATTTTGTCTTTATTTGAGAAAAGAGGGAGAAAAATGCAAGTCGAGAACGCTAGTACGCCAGTACGACGTGTTCAAATTCTCAACATCATACTCTACCATCTAAAGAATGCGAAAGAATTGCTACCGATTGCATTTTGTTTCTGTTCTATCTATTCTTATCGTTAACATTTCGGGTTCAAATCGTTCTCTTTCGGCGCGTAAATGAAAACGTTTTCAGTTTTAAAGAAGCTGCCGCTCTCGTCAACTGCTGAAGCGGTAATTCTTTTCCCATTACTATCAAGTGGAATACCATGCGCGCCCCAAAAACTCATCGAACTCTTTGGGAACTGTAAACCACGCTTGCCTAAAGCAAATCCTAACGCTAACGCAGCGGAACAGTCGCTATCGCCGGCATCGTAGACGAATGCGCACCGGACGCGTTTGCCATTGCGAGCAAACTCGTGTCGATCTCGCGCGTTGATCGCCCGGAGATAATCGAGTAACTCGTCGTCGTCGTTGTTGGTTTTGTACGCTAGGGAAATCGAGAAGGATTCGTAATCTAAAACATCCGATAAAGGGAGAGCGTCTAAGAGCGCATTGGCAAAATGGTCATCGTCATCCGCATTAGCATTTTTCTTGTGGAACAAAACCGGAATGCAATCCGACCAAAGCGCCAAGGCGATATTTTTCGTCCACCGATTTCTCTCGTCTATATCCTCATCACCTTCTGCGTCGTTCGGAACGATAATCACACAAAACGAAGCCTTAAATCGCATGTCTTCACCGTGCGACACCTTGTAGATCCTCCTTAACCGCTTCGCCTCTTCGTCGTCCCCTAACACGCTTATCAACGCGTGCGATTGCCTTTTCGAATTCAATCGTTCTGTAGTTTCGTCGTTTCTTCTTGCCTCAAACTCTGAAAACGCGTCTGGAATAACCACCTCTCGAAACACATCCGTCATTTGCCCTCTCACATCTCTCGATGCTCTCAAAAACAAGCAATTCGCACAGTGTGCCCGCCAGTTCGGAAACACTGCATCCATCCCTACTCTGGGCGCCACGAACACGTGATCTAGCCCACCGCTCGTTTGAAACCTCCCAAGTCGTTTCAACACATCCACGTAATACCCCTCAATCGTCTTCTCGTCTAACTTCTTTTGCATTCTCAAACACTCCGGATACGCCGGCACGAAAAAGTGCGACGCCTCGCCTTTTATACTCGTTCTCAACTGGTTCGAGTACAGAAACATTCGGTGTAAAAGCTGTTCTGACTCCACGTTTTCACAATCTTTCGGCGCCAACTTTGCGATTTCTGGAATTTCTCGGGACGAGTACACGTAAATCTTCGTGTTTGCCAGCGAAAACTGCTTCTGTTCCTCTTCTTGTTGAGTTACATAATCCTCTGCATTCCTATCCTCCAAGCTTACGCCCCTACTCGTATCTCCATTTTTTGCCATAGACAGCGCGTACTCGTGAGGACTCTTCCGTAAAAACTGGTGGTGCTGATGGTGCGTTCCGAACGCGTACAACGGTTCTCGTCCGTATTCGTCGTTGAGTTGTCTCCTTTTGGATGCATTTTTCCCGAAGTTGAACATAACTCTGAAGAAGAGAAAGAAGAAGAGGAATACGATGCATAGAATGGCACGTTTGGTGTGCTTGCGTTTCTCCCGGTGGGAAAGAGATTGACGCGAGAAGGTGGCCATATCGACGCTGCTCTTGCGCTCGCGGAGTAATGAAGAAGATTCTTTTCGGTTTTTTTCTCTCTTTTGCTTTTTGCACTAAAAACAGCTTGCTTGAGAACGAGAAATCTTACTCTTACTCTCCCTCTCTCTCTTTCTAAGTTCTAAGTTCTATTTTCTATCCTATATCATTCAATCTCTATTTCGTTAAACTTCACTCGATCTCCGCCGATGTTCTCCCCAAACGCTCTCGCATGAGCCTCTTGATTGTACCAGTTTTGGGCATCGTTGATGCGCGAGCGAAACTGCGCCACGGCTTCTTTGTTGCTTTGTTTCGGGATTAAAGTTTTCAATTTGGAAATCCATTTAGAGGCTTTTTGTAAGCCCGAGTCGCCCTCTGTGACAGCTTCCGTTACATTTGCGGAGACACCACCTTTGAGGACACAATCGGCAAAGTCCCAGAGGCGGACGAATTGCCAGACGTCGTCCGGGTTGTTGAATTCTGGATTGCGCACAGAGAATAAGGCATCGCCGACGAGCGTACGCGCAGTAAGGTTGAGTGAGCATTCAAACGAGACTCGGAAGGCTTCGACATCTAAACTGGCGTCGACAGGGGACATGGGCGAGGGAGGAAGCGTCTCTTCCTCGCTTTCTTCGTCATCGTCATCTTCATCTTTTCTTTTCGTCATCGGCGGTGGACCATTTTCGATGCGCTTGAGGCAGCCGCGAAATCCATACAAGGCCAAGCCGTCGCGAATGAACGCGGAGAAGGCGTCGTGTACTGGAAACCATCGTAATATGAACGTGATCGCAGGTGAAGAGCTGTCGTTACCGACGACATTCGCGAGATTTTGCGACAACTTCATCGAGAATTGCTTCTTGCTCGCGGCGTCAATGGTGTTGCATGAAGACACGCACCGCACGATGCTTTTCACGCACGCATCAAAACACGCACCCGAAGCGTCCGATCGCGGATCAAGCCGGACTTTAGCGATTAATTTTATGATTTCATTACATCCGTCCGCGTCAAAATTTCCATTCTTCGCGTTGGTCAACGGCGCTTCGTCTTGAAGGTAGTTATAATCGCTCAAAGCGCGAATGGCACTGACGACGCCCGAGACGTTGACGGAAACGTCCGGTCGTTCCTCGAAAACTTTCTCTTTCTTCTCCTTTTTCGCGTTCTTCTTCTTCCTTCCCGTCAGATTCGATGGTTTCACCATTAAATCGTACTCGGACGCAGGAAACGAGTCATCGATGCCGACCTTTTTAAGCGCTTTTAAAGCGTCTTGCGCCGACCACGTCCCAGAAATCTTAGTAGGGGTTTCCGTTTTGAGCGTTGTTGTTTTTGAATCCTCACCGTCTAACACGATGATGACATCGCGACCTTTAGCGTTCTCCATCGCTTTCTTCGCTGGCGTAGCAGCACCACCACCTATGCCGCTTCGTCTTTTCTGCCTCCACGCTCGTTCTTCCTTTACGACGACTAACAAAGCTTCAAACGAGGTGTTCGCGAGCGTATCCATGTTATCGCCGTACCACGATCCAATCAAGTCGTTCATCCCATTGTTCCCGTTCCTGCGCTCGTTTTCGTACAGCGCAAAAATCAACGCGTCTCTCGCCGCGAAAATAATTTCTTTATTCCTCGAAGTAGAGGTAATTACGTTCAGCAACCACGGGAAAACTGCGTTTGGATCGTCGCATATTTTACTCTTCTCGGCGTATCTCAACCACCTCCCTAACAAAAATTCCGCGCATAAGTTCATGTGTTCGTTCATTTCCTTCGCTTTTTGCATGAACGCTTTACACAACGGACCATCTGGAACTACCTCAAACAACTTCCCTTCGAAATACTCTTCGTTATACCCTCCTCCTTCCGCAGTCTTCTTCATCAGCGCTTTACTCGCAATCGTCTTCATCCTCCCGTTCGGTTCCGGCCTCTCGTCCAATTCTTGAAATAATTTGTCCTCCTTCTCTCTCTCCGCCATTCGTCGGTACGTCTCGTTCGCATGTTCTTGATTTAGTTCCTCATTTTCTTCTTCCTCTTCCATTTCTTTCGTCTGTTGAGCACGTCTTTCTAAAATCTTCTGCTCTTCGGCGTTGCGCTTCGCCTCTTTCTCTTGCTCCTCTTTATTGCGTCGCAAGCGCTCCTCAAAGGTGAGTTCCTTCTTACTTTTACTTTGACGTTTTGCCGGAGAGTTTTCTGCTCTTCTCGTTCCTTTCTTTCGTTTCAGACTCGACGTCGCGTTCAAACCGTCGTCTTCCAAAATAACATCTCTGTTCTTTTCGAACAACAGTCTCAGAGCCACCTCGTCGTCGTCGTCGCTTTCTTCGTCCTTCCTCCTTTTCGTTTCTTCGGGGCGTTTTTTCTCGCGCGTCGTCGCCTCGTCCTCGTCGCTGTTGCTCACCGTCCCCGAGAGAGAGGTCTCGGAGAGACGACGACGACGACCAATTGTGTTGCGCGTCGTCTTCCGCCTCTCTTTATCGACGTCGGCGTCCATCGCCGGAGTCGTCAACGTTTCATCGTTGCGCTTTTCCCGACGAAGGGGCGGTTTCGACGACGTCTTTTTTTGCATCATCGTCATCGTCGTCGCCGCTTTATCCTCCGGCTCGGAATCGCTCAAACCATCCGGCATCGACCCAAAGTTGGAACATTTCCCCATCTCCTCCTCTTCCTCTCTCTCTCTCTCTCGAGTGGTGGTGGTGGTGG
>MDTG01163230.1_pt1 | contig 28902 bp, 20 predicted proteins | sample 811421 | NCBI WGS metagenome assembly MDTG01 (sample SAMN05326645, study PRJNA326480) | marine metagenome | isolation source: seawater | place: Pacific Ocean: South East | collected 2011 | reverse complement strand
CAAGTTTCTCAAGAATAGCGACCTTCGAATCCTCGCCCGTTGAGGGATAAAACGCCCCGTCAACGTTCGCTGTGATGGGCACCGAAGGCCAACGTATCTCAAGACCCTCGAGGAACCGACGAAGCGGCTCGTTGGCCGGCGCAACGATCCGTGAGTGGAAGGCGTGAGACGTGGCCAAGGCCACGCAGGAGTAGCCCTGTTGCTCAAAGGACGCCATCGCAGCTCGAACCGGTGCGGTCTCTCCCGCAATCACGGTCATCTTGGGCGAGTTCTTGTTCGCGGCGATCACGTAGCCGTCCGTGGCCTCAAGCGTCGCTTCCACTGCCTCGTAGGGTGCAGTGACGCTGGCCATGAGGCCTTTGTCATCGATTTCAACCGAGCCCATTTCCGTTCCGCGTGCAGCAGCCGCTCGAAGAGCGCCGTCCATGTCGAGAATGCCCGATGACATCAGCGCAGCGTATTCGCCCAGCGAGTGCCCAGCCACCATGTCCGGAACATGGCCGTACGTCTGCAGGGTTCGTTCAATCGCCAAATCTGCCGTGAGCATGGCTGGCTGAGTGTATTCGGTTTGCTTGAGTTTGTGCTCGGCTTCCTTCAGCTCGTCCTTGGACAAGGATGAGCGCAGGACAAAACCGGAAAGGGTTTCACCGCCCAGTACTTCCACCATCGTGGTGTCGGCCTGTTCCCAGACGTTTGCGGGCGCCGTAAACCGCTGAGCTAAATCCGCCGTCATGCCCACGTACTGGCTGCCCTGACCGGGGTACATGTGGACGGTCTTTGCCTCAGGCGGCAAGGGAGGTTGGTCGGTGATGAGAACACCTTGCGCCTGCAAGAAGCCCCATTTTTCTGCGTCCATCATGGCTTGGCCAGCGAGTGTTTGCCGCTTGGTGAATTCCGACCACGACGTGGCGACGATGGCCATCCGGTGGGACGCCGCAGCGTCATAGGATTCGCTGGCACGTTGAAGCGCCTCGGAAAGACGGCGCCCCCTCGGGTCGTCGTCGAACAGGGGGCCGTCGAACGAAACGGCGCCCACCGATTCCTTGAGCCCCTCAAGCGAAGACGCCGAGAGAAGAAGCACGCCCCCTTCAACGGCTTTGAGTTCCTCGTGGCTCATCGTGGCGGGAAGCGAGCCGTCGAAGATCGAAGGTGCAGAAGGCCCGCCTTGGCCACTGTACGCAGCCCAGCGAGCGTCCCATTCCTCAGCGAGCGGCACGTGATGGTCGGGTTCGTACCCTTCGAGGGCGATGTGGAAGTTCGTGCCGCCGAAGCCGAAGGCGGAAACACCCGCGCGTCGAGGGTTCGAAGCCGGTCGAGGCCACTCGAGGGGTTCGGTGGGAACGAAAAACGGAATGTTGGACCAGTCGACGGTTGGGTTGGGCGTCTCAAAGTTCGCACTTGGGGGAATGGTTCGGTGGTGAAGCGCCATGATGGACTTCATGATGCCCGCAATGCCAGCAGCCGCCTTCAGATGACCGATCTGAGATTTGATGGAACCGACGGCAATGTTTCCCGCGCCCTCCACGCCGGTCCACAACCGAGAAAGGGTGGAGAGTTCCGTGGCGTCGCCGACCTTGGTTGAGGTGCCGTGCGCCTCGACCAGCTCCACGGTGGAGGCGGGGTAGCCGGCTTGACTGTAGGCCCGAGCAATCGCTTGGATTTGGCCGCGCTGGCTCGGTGCAGTGATGCCCTTCCCACGGCCGTCGGAAGAGCCCCCGATGCCACGAATCACGCTGTAGATTTCGTCCTCATCCCGAATGGCATCGCTCAGCCGCTTGAGCAACAAAACGCCGGCGCCCTCGCCCATAACGAATCCGTTGGCACGGGCGTCAAACGGTGAGGAATGCGTTGGTGAGAGCGCTCCGATGGCGGAAAATTTTGCAAACGTGGCGGGGTCCATCGTGCGGTCCGTGGCGCCCGCCAGCATGGTGTCGACCTGACGGGTTTGCAAGAGACGACACGCGTCCAACACTGCGGCCATGGAGGACGCACAGGCTGCGTCCATGGCGTGATTCGGACCTTGCAGGTCCAGCAGGTTGGCCACGCGCCCCGAGACCACGTTGGCGAGTTCGCCGGGCATCGTGTCTTCGTCCACCCGAGGTGTCCCTTCCAGAAGAGCGTCGGTGAACGCATCGGTGGCTCCTTTGGGCAGCCCGTGTTCGTTGGCCAAGGCGGCGGTGTGGTGGGACCACACGCGAATGTTGGACAGATTGCGATTTTCGCCACCCAAGGCGTTGGCAAAGACCACGCCGGTTCGTGTTCGGTCAATGTCCACCTTCTCTCCGTCGTAGCCAGCGTGTTCAATCGCATCGGCTGCAACCGTGACCGCCCAGAGCTGGCAAGGATCGATTTGCGGCAAGGTGCCCGGTGGCTGGCGCCAACGTCGCCAGTCGAATGGTGCATCCGACACCAAAGCGCCGATTTTAGCGTAGGTGTATCCTTCAGCGTGCGCTCCGGGCCCGCCTTCCTTCCAAAAGTGGTCAATCGGTCCCGGCCAGCGGCCTTCCGGAAGAGGACGAATGCTGACCTTGGCATCGAGGATGTTTTTCCAAAACGCATCGATGTCTTGCGCATCGGGCATCAACGCACCGAGTCCAATCACGGCAATCGGTTCAAACGGACCCTGGTCAACCCCCTCGCAGGGTTTGCCGTCTTCCGTGGTCAGCGTCATCACCTCACCTCAATTCATGATGCTCTCCGGCACCATCGTGATCGAGTAGCCCGCATCGACGTAGATGCACTGGCCCGTGACCCCCGCTGCCAAGGGGCTCGCAAGCCACAGGGTCGCTCCAGCCACGTCGTCTTGGCTGACGTTTCGTCGAAGCGGGGCGTTGGCCTCCACGTGGTCGAGAATACGGTCGAACCCCGGGATGCCGCTCGCTGCAATGGTTCGAATCGGTCCGGAGGAGATGGAGTTGACGCGATGCCCTTCCGGGCCGAGATGACAAGCCAGTTCCCTCGTCCAGCACTCCAAGGCCGCTTTGGCCATCGACATGATGCCATAACTTGGCACGTATCGGTTTGATGCAGCATAGGTGAGGGTGATGGTGGACGAACCGGTGTTGAGGTGGGGAAGGGCGTGCTTTAGGCAGCGCTGCAATGAATTGGCTGAAATGGTCATGGCGGTGTTGATGTCGTCGTCCTCGACAAAAAGAATCGGGCGGTCAAAACACGAGCGAGGAGCGAACCCAATGGCGTGCACCAAGATGTCCGCCTTCAAACCGGGATGTTCTGCTGCAAACGCCGTGAAGAATTCCTGGGTCGTGGCGTCCGAGGCAACATCGAGAGGATAGAACCCCCCGATGGCGGGAAGCTGGTCTTTGAGCTTGAACACACGGCTCATGAACCGCTTTTGATAGCCCAGGTAGAGGGTCACGCCCGCCGCAGCCAACTGCTTGCAAATCGCCCAAGCGATGGAGTCCTCACTTGCAACACCAAACACAAAGGCTGTTTTTCCTTCTAAACCAAGCATGGAAAGCCTCCTTGGGGAACAAATGTAGTCTCCTGCACCAAGCCTTTGAGCGTTACCTATGAAATCGTGTCACATCGGCAGGGTTAGCGACGGGTGAAAACGAGCCAACCCAACCACTCAAAGATCGGCAAAAACATCGTCGAAATCGTCGTCTTCCTCGCCGAAAAGATCGTCAAGATCCGAAAAGTCGAACTCCTCATCCTCGTCCTCTTCATCTTCCATTTCCACAGGTGGAACGAAGACCGGTTGAGCGTTTGCTCGGCGCCGAATGGTTCGAGCCAAAGCGACGACGAAAATGAGGCCGAACAGCACGGCTGCACCAATGCTGCCCCACATTACCAGCGTGTCTTTGTCGACTTCCTCAAGACCACCGCCCAAGCCACCAGCGGTGCCGCTGGCTTCCAGTTGAACGGAAATGCTGCTCTCGCTGACAGGGGCTGCGTCGTCGTTTCCGCTCTCGGCTTGGAAGGTCAACTGATACCGTGCCTCTTCGGAGACATCGGATGGGGCGCGTACCGTCAGTTCACGAACGGTGGATACGCCGTCTTCGGAAACGTCCTCTGCAACGAAGGTCCCACCGGGGAACGTGAAGCCGACGGCTTCGAGTTCGGCGGCGTTCGTGATCGAGACGCGTATTTTGTCGTCGTCGTTTCCGTTGTTCTGGAATTGGAAGGTGATGGTGACCTCGTCGCCTGAAGCCATGGTCCGTGTGCTTTTGTCGGAAATGTCGAGGTCCACCATGCCGTAGGTGGCGATGTTCAAGTCTCCGCTGACGGATGCGTTGGTGGCCAACGCTTCGGGCCAGTCGAGCATGCCCACGTTGGTTACGATGGCGGTCAGAGTGAAGTCGTACGACAGGTCGGACGACATGCGCTTCTGACCCGTGAAGGTGACGGTGAAGTCCTCTTCTTCGCCCGGCCCGAGGTCAAACGAATCGTCTTCAAGCATCATCTCAACCTCAAGTCCGTCCCATTCTTTCTCCACACTGATGGTTTCCTGGAACGACGAGGGGTTGGTCACCGTGCAGGTGATTTCAACCGTAGGGTCGTTGAGTGGGTGGACGTCCAACTCAGGGTTTTTGTCGGCGCAATCGATCTCCACGCCGGGGGCTGTGGGCATCTGTGCAGAGGCCTGCGGGAACATGCAAAGGAGCATCAGCACCACCAAAACACATCCGAAGCGGCGGGTGGTTTGCATGTCGCTCACGGACAGACGAGTGGATTCTCTTTCATCAATGTGATGTGAGCATGAGGCTTGAATCGAGCCGAACGAGCAGCCCTTCATTCCCCATACACCAACGCAGGCAATTCACTGTGCGTGTTCCACATGATTTCCTCATCAACCCCCGCACTGAGCAACTGCTGCGTGCGTTTGGGAACGGTCTTCGGGCCGAGGACGGCACCGGGGCGCCTTGGGTCATCCATGTAATCGGTTTCGAGGAAGAAGCCGTTCTTTGCCTCCATGTGAGTCTCAACCAAGCGCTCCAAGGCCCCCTTGCCGCAAAGAACGCTCGGCGTCAACCCGTGGGTGTTGGTGGATCGGACATCGGGAGGGGAGTAATGCCTCACAAGCTTTCGCAAATCCATGCCTTGCTTCAGAGCACGCTCTGCCAGGTCGGGGTAGGTTTCCTTGCGTTCACCCTCGACGTGAAGTTGCAGAGGCAGACCTTCCTGAGCAGCCAAATGCATCGTTTCGTCGAGGAGTTCGTTGGAAAGCGCCCAGACCTCATCCGAGACCGGCCAGTGTGGCCGGCCCACTTCACCGATGGCGTGAGCCTTGCCTTCGTGAATCAACGACAGTGCGGCGTCGATCGAATGACGATAGTTCTCAACCGCCCGTTGTTTCCCCGCATCGCCTTCTTCGGTGACCCACCGGTCAAACTGGTGCGCAAAAGCAGCAGGGTGTGGACCCAACACCACCCGCACGCCCAAGCCGACCTCCTCTCGAACGGATTGGGCCATGGAAACCGTGTCGCTGTAGGCTTCTTGGTGGCCTTGAAGTGTCTCAGGAGGGGCCGAAAAGTCTGGGCAGTGAACGAGCACCAAATCCGTTCCGCCGACCCGTTTGAAATCACGAGCCGCATCGAGGTAGAGACCGCGCCGATTGAGGTGAAAATGATTGTCAAGAACCGGGCCGTCGTAGACCATGGTATCACCTCAGATTCGGTCCACGAAGATGCCTTGGTCGCTGAACACCCCGTTCCAGTACACCGCCGACATAGCAACCATGTTTGGGTGCCGGGCGTCGGCGACAATGCACTTGCCGTTGGGCCAGACCTGAACGGTCAGACTGTGCCGTGTGTCGGTGAGGGTGGTGCAACCAAGGCGTGCGTCGTATTCTGCGCTCCCCGAGGGAAGGCTGGCGGGTATGGCTTCGAGGTTCACGTCTCGCTCAAATTGGAAGGAGACGACCACGGGTCCCATTTCGGCCACCAGTCCACTGTCGTCCATGCCCATGCGAAGGAGCAATTCTTTGGCTGCTGCTCGTGCAGCCTCGACTCGATGCGTTCCGTGAACCACAATGCGGCCCTCCTCGTCGATGACCAAAGTGGCGCGAGGGCGTTCCATCGCTTTGATGACCACGCCGCTGTTGCGTTGACCGCCCACCTCAGACACGACCTTCTCGTGGTCGAGTGGGACGGGGCAAATGAAGCGAACAAGCTGGTTTTCGACGCGCACATCAATGGAACCGGTCGCCACGTTCACTCCTCCTCCGTGGTGGACGAGTCGCTCGCCGTTGATGAAATCTCCTCAGGAGCCTTGTTCGCTTTCAATGCGGAAAGAACCGCCTGAGTGTGCGGCCGGTGCACGACCAGCAAGAGCGTTGCGTCGCTGCCTTCGGTTTGACGAAGTTGAGCCAGCGCACCGCGAACACGAGCGGCGTACCGAGCGTCTCGGCGCTGAGCCAGCGCTGGGGTGCTGAGCCACTCGCTGAGTTCCCACCACGCCGAGGCCAACACGGCTGCGCTGGCGTAGTCAATGGATTGTCCCTTTGGCGGCGGACGTGCTTCAAACAAGTGGTGTTTGACGCTCTTTTTCCATCGTTTACCAACCCGAACCATACCCAGAAGTTTTTTCCAATGCGAAACCGCCCGTGCTTCTTGCGTCAAATAGTCGCTCCAATCCTCATCATCGGCCAGCGGCTCAATGAAGAAGACGGGGCGTTGATGCCGATCGGCGTTGCGTTGCAAGCGTCGAGGTTCGGGATCGGGGAAACGTCCGCCCTGAAGGTCTTCGAGCGCTGAAATGCCCTCTGTGTACTTGCCGAATGCTCCGCCAGAGAGAAGCGCGTGTGTGAGGTTTATGCCGTGCGATTCCGCCTCGTCCAGTTCTTCCTGAGCCCACAGGTCGACCACATCAGGAGACTCCAGCAACGCCAACCCGTGCCAAGTGGTCCGTGGGCGCATCGCGTTTGGGTAAACCACGGTGGGCATGGTGCCGTGAATCAAGACTCGTCCGCCGTCGGGGTCTTCCCAGACCTCATCGGTCCACGACTGATCAGGCATGCAGGGGCCTCACTGATTGTTGATCCAATCCTGCAAGGACTCCACGTTCCACCCTTGGTCAAAGTAGCCCTGGATCTCATCTTGCGTCCATTGCGGGAACGCCTTCATGGCCCGGGCCATCTCAGGGTCAACGTCGGCCGGAATTTGGGCCAGGACCTTGGATTCTGCGTACACGTCCTCGTCCATCTCGTCCTCGTATTCGTCGTCGAGCATGGAAGCGCCGCCACCACGGCGAGCGAGGAACACCACCACCGTTCCCAACACACCGATGACCACCACGAGGATGATCACGATGAGCAGGAGGTTGGAACTCTCTTCCTCGGCCTGAACCTGAACGTTGAACACATCAGCCCACTGGTTTTGAGACCCGTCGTAAATGGTTTCGCTGGACCCGCTGAGGCTGATGGTGTAGTACATGCCTGTGGTTTGGGTCGCAAACGGTGCCAAGGTGATGTCGACCCAGTCACTCACCTCCTGAATGCCAAGTTCAGACGTGGAAACAGTGCCTTCCTCAACGGGTGTGCCGCTGTCGGTCACCGACTTGACCACGAGTTCTGCAACACCGGCCATGGAACCGGTGTTCTTCACCTTGATTCGGAGTTTCATGCTCTCTCCAACTCGAGGGTCATCGCTGAGCAGGACGTCCTGAATCTCGAACGTCGCCTTCTCTTCAATGAAGGTGTACTCCGATTTGTGCTGCGCTTGTCCTGAAAAGATGGGAAGCACGCTGCCGTCTTCTTGCGGCCCGCCTCCCAAACGAACGGTTGAACCAGCGGAATCGGCTCCAGAAACCCAGAAGACCAACGTGGGTTGGTTCGCCGGATTGACCTCTGCGTCAAACACACGGGGTTGGTCGTCTGAAAGCGGCCAAAGGTCAAGACAATCTGCGCTGGCGAGGTATCCACCGCTAAGGGTGCTCAACGAGAGCGTAGCGGTGGAGGGTTCGAAACCGAAGTATTCGGCGTATTCGGACCACGGGGTGTAGTCGATGGTGTTGCTGTAGAACATCCAGTTGACCTGAAGATCGCCGCGGAACATCGCCTCCTGCTCCTTGATTTGGAGTTGAACGTCCACGCAGTGGTAGTTGGCTGTGGACAGCGTGTTGGCGATGATGCGGTTGTCGCTGCCGCTCGGTAGAGCGCCCTTTTCTGCAATCCAGGTGTTGGAAAGCACTTCAGGCGGCGTTCGGTCAACCTTGAGGGTGAATTCGCCGCAACCGTAGGACGTCGAGGTGGCGCACAAGGCAGCGGTGAAGTCCTCTGCGCCGGCGGGCAGGTTGATCAATCGATAGGTGTAGGCGTATTCGTTGGTGAACACCGGGGCCGTGATGTTGATGTCGAAGACACCGCCGGTAAAGGCGTGCGTGGTGACCTCTCCGGGCGTTGCGATGTAGCCTTTGTTGAAGTCCTCTGCAGCGTCCAGCCGGGTGATTTCGAGCGTCAATTCCACCTCGGGGTTGATGTAGACGCTGTCAAAGATACCCTCTCTGAACGCAAACTGGCCCGTGAAGTGAACGGTGTCGCCGGCGAAGATGAAGCCCTCGCGAACATCGCTCGTGAACGGCTGACTCGCATCGGTGAACATCGGCGTCACCATGAGGTTGTTGACCTCGTCGGTGCGGAAGTCCAGCTGGATGCCGTCGCTGTAGCGCCACGTCTGGATGTAGCGACCCGGTACGCCAGAAAGCATGGTGTAGAGCGGGTTGTCGAGGTCTTGCATCTGGAGTTTTGGTTGGATGTCTTTGCCGTCCATGCCAACGATGCCCCAGTCAATACGGACGGGTATGTCGAGGATGAAATCGGCTTCGAACGGGTCGATCAAAGCCGTCTTTTCCATGGTCAGCATCGAGGGCCCGACCATCTCGTTGTCAACGATTTCAAGGTGAGGGCTGTCGGTCCATGCGGTCTGGTTTCGGGGGAAGTACCAGATGTTCATGTCCTGAACCTTGCCTTCTGCGTCCGTGGTTTTGTCAAGGTTGAGCTTGAAGAAATCCACGTCTCGCCAACCGTTGTCGTCACTGGCTTCCAAAATCAGATGGTAGGTGTTTCCTGCGTACATCGTTTGATTCCACGTACCGTCCCACTGAAGCTCGTTGGAATTCAGGAATCCGTTGCCCGATGAATCCTCAATGAAAAAGTTGCGAATAACCGGCGTCTTCGACGTCATCGACACGTAGGTGACCTGGTCGTTGTCAAATCCGGGTCCACCGCCATCAATGGGGTTGCCGGCGAGGTCGTAGCCTTCGATCCACATCGAGACCTTGCCCTCCAACCCCTCGTTGGCGTAGTCGTTGTACGCCCCAGAATAGTTGGCCGTGGGCGCTTCACCGTCGCCGTCAAGGGTGATGGTGATGTATTCATCAGCATCGGGCAATCCGTCGCTGTTGGTGTCGTGGTCGTGCTCGACCCAAAGGTGCATGTCAAGGCTGGCAGGCGGGCTCGGTAGGTCTTGGCTCGACATCCGAACCTGCTGGTTGGTTTGCGGCACGACCCACGTGTCGTCAAGAAGCGTTCGCCAGTTGGAATCGACGTTGGAATCGGTTCCCGGGCTCAACACCTGAAGATCGAGGAGATTGGGTTCGTAAGTGTCGATGGTGATGTCAAACGGAATGGCGCAGGTCTCGTCGGGATTGTACTGCACCGGTGGGCACAGCAGGTCGCCGCCTTCGTAGCCTCGAGCCGCAAAGCGATAGCTCTCGCTACCCGCTGCGGCGCCGAGGTCGACGTTCCAGTCAAAGTCTCCACCGATGACCCCGGAACGGTTGGCCACTTCCTCCCACTCCACGGTGATGTTTCCGTCCGTGGTGTTGACGTGCTTGAGTTCAAGGACCAAGAAGTACGAACTGGGATCGGGGGCCTCGTCCAGATCCTGAAGTCGAATTTCACCGATGAGGTTGATGTCTTTTCCGGATTCTGCCGACGTCAGCGACTGTGGAGAACCGATGCTGTTCTGCAACTCGAACGAAACGATGCCCGCATCGTTTTCCACCGCATTTCCAACGGCGGGGTCGAGCAGAACGGCGTCGGGCAGACCGTTGACGCCGCTGGTGGTGGTCAGGCCTGCGTACATTCGTACGGTTTCCGTGTCGTCCCACGCAGGATTGACGCGGAAGTGCCATGTGATTTGTTTGCCGTTGGCGATGTCCGACACGGAAGACGTCGATTCAAGTTGAAGGTAGTTGTCCTCATCGACGGCCTCGCTGAAGGACATGAAATCACTCCATGCAAACTTCATGAAACCTGCGTCCGACTCAAACGTCAACCAGGCTTCGGAGAGCGCCGACCCGGTGGCCTGATCGACAACGTGGGTGGTCACAACTTCGTAGATATCGCCGTTGGGGTAGAGCCCAACAGGGCTGTTGGAGAGGGAAAGCGTGTTGCTGTAGCCGGTGCTGGTGGAAACGCTGAGATCGCTGAGCATCACACCGCCACCCGTGTCCGAATACACGGCCACGGGAACGCTTGCGGTCGCACCGCCCGTCCACAACGCAACGCCTTGGTTCAACTCGAGGTCCAGACCGTCAACGGCGTTGAGAACGGTGGAATAGTTGTACACGACGTCAAGATCCACAATGTCGAGCGACGTGCCGGATGAAGCGTTTGGAGACTCGACCATGAAGCGGAACATCACCCAGTAGCGACCGAAGGCGTCCTGATGCGTCCCTGCCACGGATGGATTGGTGAGCAGCGAGTTCAAGGCGCCTTTCAGATCCATGGGCTCGGAAAGCATTTCTTGGACCAACGTCGTGCTGTTGGGCATGTCGCCAAGAATCACAGACTGGGTGCCTGCCATCAGAGAAAGTTCGAACCCTTCGAGCGGGTCGCTGTTGGAGCGGACTGAAATTTGATCCATGCCTACATCTGCGGAGGAGATCTCGGCGCCTTCCGGCAGCAGGAAGAAGCCCCCGGTTGCTTGTCCGTTGACGTCCAACACCAAGGTGGCATCGTCGGCTGCATAGTTCACGTTCTCAACCGTGCTCGAGACGAAGGTGGTTTGGCGCCCAAACATGTCAAAGGCGGGTTCCATGAATCCGTAGTCGACATCACCGTCGTCGGCCACATCGATTCGGAGATGTCGAGCGTGGTGGCCGAATTCGAGGTCGAACCAAATCCCGGCAACATCGCAAGCGCCCGTGTAGGAGGTGAGGGAATTGAACCCGAAGATCGGGGCGGCAAAACTGGTCGTGACACCTTCCTGCAGGGTGACGCTTTGTGTCATCCCGGTCGGCGTGATGAGGATGGTCGGGGATTCAGTGCAGTCGTCTTGTATCATGGGTGTGACCGAGGTGATGGGGTAGCTGAACTTGCTTCTCGCCAGCGCCGGCGAGTAGGCGTGGCGGTTGATGTTGGGGGCGTAAATCATCGGCTCGCCACCGCCCATGGTTTGCCAGACGCCGTCGTCGATTTGTGCAAACCCTGCGTTGGTGGTGTTGAATCCAGTCCCCACCCGGGAACCGATGCTGAATCCGTGAAGCACGGGCGTTGATAGCCGGTCGGGCCCGGAATCAAAATTGAACTTGAGGTTGACCGCCCGATGCATCTTCGTATCGATGTTCCACAGCTCGATGATGTCCCCGGACAGCCCTGACATCGGCGTACCGTCCTTGCCCGTGACGAGGTTGTTGTTGGTGTCGAGCACATCGACCGTGAGCGTTGCGGTCAACGAGGTTTCGGCCTCCAAAGCGAGAATCCCATAGCCGTTTGGATGGTTTTCACCGCCGAGCGTCGATGGAGTCATGCCCCGCACGGTCATGCTGGCTCGCTGCGGGAGCAAATCGCCAATTCGGAAGTTGTCGATGTACCATCCCGACATGTTGTCGTCGATGTTGGGTGCAGGCCGTGCGGTGTGGTCCAGCACGAAGCGAATCTGAACATAGGAGTCAATGTAGTCGGTCAGGTCCACGGCCAGGGTGGTCCAGCCCGACGGGTTCTGGGCGGTTGTGGAGGACCCGGCAAGCCCCCAATTCCACGGTTGCGAGCCGTTGTCAAGACCCGCGCATCCGCTGGAAATCCGGCCGTCCCAGTTGGCTCCTTGAGTACCGCCGCCACCCTGGGCGTAGTTGGTACCCATGGACAAACCGGTGCTGGCTTGCTGGTCGAAGGAGAGGTAGGTGAAGCCCATGTCATCGGGGGGGAAGCCCGGGTTGGGAGATGAGCGAATTTCGAGGTAGGCGCAATCCGAGAATCGCTTGCTGTTGGCTTGAGAACCGGCTGAGGTCTCAAGGTTGTGCCATGAGTCAAAGTAGGCTTTTTTGGACTTGAGCAGGGGGTCAACATAGAGGTCGGCGCTCGTCATCGTGACGATGTATGGGAGGTACGAGGGAGGGTTGTTGCCGTCGTCGTTGTCGTCGGTGTAGTTTGAGTCAGCGAGGTTCGTGCCCCAGCACTCTTCGCCCGATGAACAACCGGCCGGTGTGTCCGTGGCGGAGAGGGATCCGTGCTCCCAACCGATGCCGCTTGACGGCATCAGGCCCGGGTCGGTCGAATCTGAGAAGCCCGCCGTCGTGCCCTCAAAGTCGGTCAGGAAACCTTCCGCCGCCAACGAAACAGGTGTGGCTTCGGTTCCGTCCTCGTATTGGAACAGGGATTCATCGGAAAACTCCGTGAGTTGATTGTTGTAATCGGGGTTCCAAACCCGTTGGGTGGTTTCGAGATCAATTCGAGAATGAGCACCGTGTTCAGCCATGTTCGTTGAGACGGTCATCGTCGCTCCGGTGACGGTTTCGCCGTCCGGGAGATGAATGGCACCGTCCACCAAGTTCTGGAGGTCGTTTCCGTCTCGAATTTCAATATCGACGCTTGCGTTTCCGTCCCCAAAGGTGGTCACGTTGGCGGAGGCAAAAGGAGCGAGGAGCATCAGCAACATCAAGAAAATGGGCTTGGTTTTCGGGTGCGTTTCGTTTGACATGGTGTCACCTGCATTCCTGCGAGGGTTTCTCCCCATAAAATCTCGTCGCTTACCCGTCTCGGCCCCTGCTTTGCACGGTTGAAGCCAAAGCGGTGAACATGAGTTATGAGGGTGGACCGCTTGGAAGGACCATGGAGCCGTATTCAACTGAACCGGTCACGCTGATCGAAGAAGTGTTTCCACAGGACACAAACGCATACAACACACTCTTCGGTGGTCGTTTGCTCTCGCTGATGGACAAAGCCGGTGGTATCGCTTGTGCAAAGTTCGCACATCGTGAGTTCGTCACCATCTCCATTGACACCCTGACGTTCATTGCACCTGCTCGACAAGGCGATCTGCTCGAAGTCACCGGTCAAGTGGTCTACACCAGCAGCCACACGGCGTGCACCAAAGTCACGGCCTACACCATGAGCAAGGCCACCTGGGAAAAGAACATCATTTGCGAGGGATACTTCTTTTTCGTCGCCATCGATTCCATGATGCGACCCATCCCCGTGCCCCAGTTCACGCCAGAAAACGGCGAGCAGCAAACCGAGTGGGACAAAGCGAAATCCATTCGCGACAACATGCTCGCTCGGAAGGCCAACCGCGAGTCGTGAGCACCCATTGCTTCTTCAAGCCAAGGCAACTGGCCAGTTCATGGTCGTGTTGAACATCGCTGTCATCGGTTCCGACGAGTTGTCAAAAAGCATCGCAAAAGCTGCCGACCAACGCGACGTCCACACCTACGTCCACAAAGAAAACGGACCCGATGGCGCCCGTATTTTGTCGCTCATTCGACCTGCGAAATATCCAGAACGGCTTCCCCCGTTCCTCAACGCTCTCTCCACCTCTCAAGCGGGCATCGTGGAAGTGACCGCAATCGACGCAAACCTCGGCGAGGTCTTGGTGGCGTTTGCCAGCGCCGGTATCCAACGAGGCCTTGCCGTCATCAACCCTCCTGATGGACAGTGGGTGGATGAAGCTCAGGTGAAGATGCTGTTCAAGCAAGCAGGCCTGAGTGAATGGACGTTCGAGATCAACGACGGCGTTCACCTGCGAGAGCGGATGTACGCACTCATGGACGACATCCAAGAGGTGTTGAGAGCCAACGCAAACGCGCCGCTTGTGTTGCCCGTGGACCAGCACTTCAACGTGAAGGGCATCGGACTGGTGGCCATCGGCTACGTGCAGTCGGGTCGAGTGAAGGTCCACGACGAGGTGCTTTTGTTGCCAGCAAACGGCACCGGGAACGCCAAATCTCTTCAGGTGATGGACGACGATGTGGAGGTCGCCTCGGCCGGCGACCGCGTTGGCCTTGCGCTTCGCAATGCGAACGAAGACCACCTCACGGGCAGCACCATCATCGTGCACCCTCCCGTCGAAGACAAACGAGCCAATCTTTCGGTCCCCCTCGCTGTTGAGCAACACGCTCGATCGACGGTCTCTCTGCGAACCTCTCCGTTCCAAAAACGCGTGCTTGCGCCGGGTGATGTGGTGCACGCCAGCGTGGATTTGCAGTTCGTGGTCGGTCGTGTAGCCACGGTGAATGATGAGGTGTTGACCGTTGACTGGGACCAACCCTTGTTCATTCGAAAAGAACAACCTCCGTCCGTTCTCATCGCCCAGTTGGATTCCAAACCACGAATCATGGGTTCGGCCGTGGTCACGGCGGCTGATGGTTGACGGCGAAGCGTACTGCGCCGTCATTTGGTCGCCTCCGAGTCGACGTTGAGCGGTGGTTTGATAACCTCACACGGCCGGCTCCGAACTGGGATGCGCGAAATTGGACAGGAGACTGTACCAACCAGCGAGACGGACAAGGAATTTTTCCTGTCCCTCCGGTTGGCCGAGCCTTCGGAGCGGGTGAAAATCACCTTGGATGAGCGCATGCTCAGCATCGAAGGCAAGCGGAACGCCACCATCGATATGCGCCTTCACGCCATCAGCACAATGAAACACCATTCCACGAACCTCGTGCCCGGATGGCTCGTCGTCCTTGGCCTCAGCCTGATTTGGATTGGCTATCGTTTGATGGTTCCGCCAACCTACCGTTTGGCGTTTGTCGGCGGAGGGATTGCGCTCATCGCAGCACGATTGCTGACCAAGAAACCGACCCTGACCGTCCAAACATCGTCGGGTGACACGCACGTGCTGTTTGGCAACGAACGCACGCTCAACCGATTGAGTTTCATGTTTCACCACCTGATCAACAACAAATCGATGGCTGAGGTGCGAGCCAAGCTAAAAGCCATCGAGGACGAGGTGGGCGCTGGATGGAGAGAGGAAGAGCCCCTTCCGACACAACGCCCGAATCCACTTCACGTTCCGACGGTCGTCAACCAATTTCTTGCCGCAAGCGGAGAAGGAATTGCGCCCCAGCCGGCTCACGAGCTGGAACCGGATTGGATGCCAACCCACGATTCTGAGCCCGCCGCCACAGGCTTGGTTGGGGTCATCCCAAGTTTTCAGCCCGTGATGGCAGCCTCACCCCCCGTTTACCCACCCGAGCACCGCCCCGCTCCGGTTCAGCATCCGGTCTTGGTCCCCCAACCCATCCCACCGATGTACCAAGGATTGCCGTCCAGCGATGGGCCAACCTTCCTTCCGTCGTTCTACGGGCAAGACGGTGCTCACGTGCCTGGCCTTCTCCAGGAGCCAACGGAAGAAGACACCGAGGAACACGAATTGCACCTTGACGCTGAGCTGTTTGGGGACGATGAAGAAACGATTGAAGCGGCTGTTGAGGAAGCGATTCCGTCCGAAGCCCTCACTCCACCGCCTGCGCCTGAGACTCGGCTGAAACCAAGATTGCGCACCTCACTGCAACACTCGCCGTTCCGACCACGACGAACGGAGGCGCTGAAACCACGTGAGCGACGCAATGGCGGCGTGATCTCACGCATTCGAGACCGTTCCAGTGATTTCTTCGGGCGAGCAGCCGAACTCACACGGTCGTCCCCGTTCGCTACCAGCGAAACGTCCGGTGCGCTACGAGAACAGGCCGCTGAAGCGGCTCGGACCTCAAACGGACGCGTGATGGGTTCACTCTCACAGGAGCACGGCGGTGTGATGGCGCCCGAGGAGGCCGAGCGTCTCCGACGACGGGAAGAGATGCTCTTAGCCACCGCCGACGAACTCAACCAAACCAAAGAAGGGCGGTTGGAAACCATGTCGTTCAGTGATCTTCGTTCCAGCCAACCCGTTGATGACCACCTCAACATGCCTCGCTTGGACGAAGATTAACGGAGCACACCGAGCATGGCTCGATAGTCGTGGAGACGTGCAGCGAACCGTTCCTGATCGAGTCCTATCAGCGCCTTCGTTCCGAAGGCTTCGAGGGTAAAACTTGCCATAACGGTGGCCACCATCAAGCCGTCTCGGAGCTCGCTCAGCGAAAGGCCGCCCTCACCGCCCGACAACCGTGCAGCAAGCGCCCCTGCGAAGGTATCACCGCATCCCGTTGGGTCAACAACGTCGGCGGTCGGGACGGCCGGCAACGCCAGCATTTCGCCCTCGTGAAGGGCCACAACACCGTGTTCTCCTCGTTTCACGATGAGGGTTGAGGTTCGGGTCAAGTCGGCCAGTTCGTGCATGGCGCGCACCAAGTTCTCATCCTCCGAAAGCATGCGAGCCTCGCCGTCGTTGATGATGACCACGTCGGCACCGGTCATCACGTCCAGCAGCGAGGGCTTGGCGATTGAAATCCAGAGGTTCATCGAGTCGAGCATGGTGAGTCGAGTCGGCTTGGTTTGCTGCATTACGCTGCGTTGAATTTCCGGATGAAGGTTGGCGCAGAAGAGAATCTTGGGAGAGGTAAAGTCCGCCGGCACGACGGGCTGGAAGTGCTCGAACACGTTCAGGTGGGTTGCTTTGGTCTCGGCCTCGGCCATGGCGCCCCGGTAGGCACCTTCCCAGCGGAAGGTTTCACCCTCGGCCACCTCGAGCCCGTCCAGATTCAAACCTGCAGAGGACAGCACGGTGCGATCCTCAACGGCGAAATCTTGTCCAACGACGCCCACCAAGCCGGTGCTTCCACCCTCGTTGCATCCCTGAACAAAACGACAGGAAAGCCCGCCGTAAGTGGCTGAGCCGCCCAGAGCCCGATCGATCGACCCCTCCGGTGATTCCACCGAATCGTACGCAACGCTTCCAACGATGAGAACGCTCATGCTGCACACCCACGTTAGCCAAGGAGCTCCTGGTGCATGTCGATGTACTGGATGGTGATGTCGCCGTTGTTGAAATCCTCCTCGTCCATGATTCTGCGATGCAATGGAATGAGATGCTCCACACCGGTGATCATGGTTTCGTCCAGGGCCGTTTTCATGCGACGCACGGCGTCCTCCCGGTCTCGGCCCCAAACCAACAGCTTGGCCAAGAGAGAGTCGAAACAACCCGGCATTTCGTACCCGGGATGAGCGTGCGTGTCGCAGCGTATGCCAAACCCACTGGGGAAATGACACTCCCACAATCGTCCGGGACTGGGAACGAACTCCCTCGGATCTTCGGCGTTCAATCGGCATTGGATGGCGTGGCCTCGCCACGCGATGTCTTCCTGTTTCATGGGCAGAGGCTCACCCTGTGCCACACGGATTCCGAGCTCCACGAGGTTATGGCCGGTGATGAGCTCCGTGACCGTGTGTTCCACCTGAACTCGAGGGTTGACCTCCAAGAAGTAGAAATCGCCGTTGGCATCTCGCAAGAATTCGAAGGTTGCCAACCCCTTGTACCCCACAGATTCAGCGCCCTTGCAGACGAGGGCTCCAATTTCGGTCCGTTTCTCATCGGTGAGCCAGGGCCCCTCTTCAACCAATTTTTGATGGCGACGTTGAATGGAACAAAACCGTTCCCCAAAATGGATTGCGTTTTTACCGTCAGCCAGAACCTGGAATTCGACGTGCTGGGCACCCTGAATGTACTTCTCCACAAAGACACGCTCGTCGCCGAACGCCGACTTTGCCCGAGACTGGCAGAGCTTGAGAGCGCTCTCGAACTGATCGGCTTTCTCGACGATCTGCATGCCGATGCCACCACCGCCTGCAGCCGCCTTGATGATCACTGGGTAGCCGATTTCATCAGCCAGTGCACTGGCGACCTCGGCGCTTGAGATGGGTTCGGACGAGCCTTTGGCCGTGGGCAAACCGGCCGCCTCCATGGCTGCCCTCGCCTCGATTTTATCACCCAGCAAGGTGATGACGCCTGAGGCTGGGCCGATGAACGTGATGCCTTCTTCCTCGAGGCGCTCAACGAAGGCAGCGTTTTCGGCGAGGAAACCATAGCCTGGATGGACCGCATCGCACTCAAGTTCCTTCGCCGCTTGAACGACCGCCTCGATGTCAAGATAGGAATCCAGTGGGTTGGTTCGATAGTTCGGATAGGCGATGTCCGCCATCTGGACAGGCAGAGAAAGACGGTCCTCTCGACCGTGAATGATCGCCGCTTCAATGTCCATGTCGCGGAGGGTTCGGAGGATACGGAGAGCGATTTCACCACGGTTCGCAATCAGCACGCGCTTGAATCCCATGAGGATGGCTCAACCGAGTCAATCTATGAGGAAAGCGGTCGGTGGCGAGGGAGAACGCCACATCGGATTTCATTGCAGAAAACAGTGGGGTCCGTGGGGGTGGTCGTGTCGTCGTGCACAACCTTCGGTGCATTCGCAAGAGCGACGGGGCCGTTCAGTAGACGTCCCGCAGGTAGCGCTTCTCTTCACGCATCATCGTCTTCTCGATGAAGTGCGTGGCGTCGTCCTCGGACATACCGCCGTGTTCCATGGCGATTTCGATCAGGGCTCGGTGAACGTCCTTGGCCATGTATTGCTTGTCGCCGCAGATGTAAAAGTAGGCGCCGCGTTCAAACCACTCCCAAACTTCTGCACCGTGCTCCTTGAGACGGTGCTGAACGTAGATTTTCTCCTCTTGGTCCCGGGACCAAGCTGTGGTGAACCGCCACATGTGCCCTTCGTCGATCCAACTCTCAATTTCGTCCTTGTAGTAGAATTCAGTTTTCTCGGACTGGTCACCGAAAAACAACCAGTTCTTTCCAGAGCCTCCGTCATGGACACGTTGTTCCATGAACGCCCGGAAGGGAGCAATGCCGGTACCAGGTCCGACCATGATGATGTCGGTGTCCGTGTCTTCGGGGAGGACGAAGGATTTCGTTGGGGACATGAACACGCCAATGGGGGCACCTGAAGTGTCGATTTCGTCGGCCATGAATTGGGTGCAGAGTCCTCCTCGGGCACGCCCGTTGTATTCGAAGCGAACGATGCCGACGGTCAACTCGACGAAGCCGGGGTGTGCGTCGTGGGACGATGCGATGGAATACAAGCGCGGCTTCAGCCGGTCGGCCAGCTCCAGAAATTCCTCAGGGGAGTACTTCACATCAAATTCTCGCATGATGTCGATGTAATCGCGGGTCCACAGGTAGTCTTCGATGGCTTTGGTGTCGGCCGTGATGGCCTCGACTTGAGAAGCCGGGTCGTCGGACGGCACCGAGGGGCGAAGAGAGGGTGGAATGTTTTGATCAGCGGTGGCGGACCACGCGTCCTCGTTTCGGGTTCGAGAAACGATGCTCATGGAAATTTTCATGCCGCTTGAGACCACTTTTTCAGCGAGGGACTGAACGAATTTCTTGTTGGCCATGTGAACCTCAAAATCCTTCTTGAGGGCGTCGTAGAGGGAGCGCTCGCCGTTGTGCGTGGTGACCGTGGCGTCTCGATTCCAGCCTTGGACTTCGAGAAGCTCTTCGACGATGTGGGGCGGGTTCTCTGCAAGGACGCCCAAAGCGTCGCCTACCTTGTAATCGAGGCCGGAATCGCCCAGTGCAAACACGATGTGACGGGTCTCTTTTCTCGAGCCCTCACCGTTGAGAATGAAGTTCTCGGTGATTTCTGTCATGTAGGGGTTCTTGGAAGACCAATCGCTCATTTCAACACCTCCCCGTACGGGGTTGATTTCCGCACCAAAGGACGCTATATCAGCCTTGGTATACGTTCGCATCCTTCCGGCAAACCGAAGCGACCGATGGGAACAAGAAGGCGCAGGTGTTCCGAACGTCATGGCCCATCGCATCGACATGCTGGGAACAGGAAACGCCTTCCTGCCGCACGGCCGCCACCACTCCTTCGCCATGTTCGACCAGCGGCACATCATTGACGCTCCGCCCACGGCGCTGGCCGGGCTTCGTCGAAACGGTGTGGACGTCTCAACGGTCGAAACTGTGTTCGTAACCCACGTACACGGCGATCACGTGTTTGGGTTCCCGTTTCTTCTGCTCGAGCGAAAGTACATCTCCGACCGAGAGGGACTCAAACCTCTGACCGTTGTCGGGACGCCCTTCGTGAAAGAACGCCTCACGCACATTTGCCATCTGGCGTTTCCTGGCTCGCTTGAGAGCATGCTCAACCACGTTACGTGGGTGATGGAGGACGTGGGACAGCTGTCCGACGGCTGGCGCTGGGAGCGGTTTGAAGTTCATCACGAAGACGCCGTGGAACCTCACGGCTACCGATTTGAACACGAAGACGGGGCCTCCTTTGTTCACAGCGGCGACTCCGGCCCTTGCGAACCGCTCTACGACGCCATCGAACGCTCAGCGTTGGCCATTCTGGAGATGGGGTTTCCCGATTGGGTGCCCTCCACCCACCACCACAAACCACGCGACGTGCACGTGTTGTCGCAGCGATGCTCGACCCCGTTGGGAATAACGCACACTTACATCGACGATGCATCACCTCACCCCACGGTTCTCGAATCTGAATTCCCCACATTTCCCGAGCATGTCACCCACCTGAGAGACGGAGCCCGATTTGAGTGGGCCGGTGCGTCGTGGAATCTGCTGACCAATTGAACGAATTTGAGTTCCAAAAAGTGTTCATTTTTGCTTCGAACCCCGTTTGTTTATATGCCCACAAGCGGAGTTGTCCATTCGTGAAATTGCGGTGCTCCATTTTGTCCCGTGGACAGGCATATAAGGGGGACTCGGACTCACAGGAGTCATGGCGTTGGATTGGGCAAGGAGTCCCTCGTCGTGGGTATAAATAAGGAGGTGGAGTTCAGTGGAAACCAACATCTTTGACAAGTTCGTTTCCCAAAGAACCCTCTTCAAAAACAAAGAGCACCTTCGCCACAACTACCGCCCTGCACAACTGCCGCATCGGCAAGAAGAAATTGAGAAAATGTCCTACAATCTTTGGGAAGCTCTCACCGGCCACATCCCAAGCAACATGACCCTCTACGGCGTGACCGGGGCCGGCAAAACCGCCGTGACCGACTACGTCTGTCATCACCTCAAGGCCAAAGGAGAGACGATGAGTCGACAGGTGGAAGCCATCATCGTCAACTGCCGCCAAATCGATACACAATATCGAGTGCTCAGCCATATCGGAAATTCGCTGCTCGAGGAATTTGAGCAAGACGAAATTCCATTCACAGGTTGGCCAACGGATCGGGTCTTCAACGAACTCGTGCGCCGCATGGATCGACGTGGCGGCGTGTTCGTCATCGTGCTGGACGAAATCGACCATCTGGTTCGAAAAGCCGGCGACGATCTTCTGTACAATTTGACCAACATGAACTCGTCGTTGAAAACCGCCCGTTCGTGCGTCATCGGCATCTCAAACGACCTCAAGTTTACGGATTTCCTCGACCCTCGAGTTCGCTCTCGATTGGGCCAATTGGACGTCCTGTTCCGACCCTACGACGCCGAGCAGCTTCAGGACATTCTGCGTCAGCGTGCTAAGGACGGCCTTGAGGCCGAAGCCATCGGACCGGGTGTTATCGAACTCTGTGCTGCCCTCGCCGCACAGGAACACGGAGACGCACGATGTGCGCTCGACCTGCTCAGAATCTCAGCCGAAAAAGCCGAACAGGCCGGTGATGCAATCGTCAATCAAAACCACGTGCGCATAGCGCAGAGTCAAATCGAATCCGACCAAATGACACCGGTTATCGCCACGCTCCCAAGTCAGCAAAAACTCGTCTTGGCGTCGATCCTGATCAACGAAATAAACGGGCTTCGAAACGTACAGACCGGCCAAGTCTACGACATCTATCGTCAAGCGTGCAAGCACATTCGGCAGAACCCGCTTACCCAGCGCAGAATCTCAGGCTTGATTTCCAACCTTGACATGCTCGGGTTGGTAACCGCCCGTACGGTCAGCAAGGGCCGATACGGCCGCTCGAAGGAAATCAATTCGTGCATTCCATCCAACGTGAACGTCCAAGAGATCATGGGGACCGCAGAAGAAGAGATGCGAACGGTGTTCAACGCAATCTACCATCATCAAACCTCCTTGTGAAGGTCAGATGGACCTCCACCGATTCAATTTCGGTGTGCTTAAATGCAGCACGCCAGTCGGGCGGAACATGAGCGACGACGAAAGCGGCCAAACCGTGGCTGGAAATGTTCCCGCCTACGCATCCGGTCTCGTGTACGTGGGCGCTTGGGGCTTGATGCTCGCAATTCTGAACATGTTCGGCACGATTCACCCAACCTACCACGTCTCATGGGGTGGGCTGCTCACCTTTGAAGCCAGCAATGCTGCGTTTGGAGATGCCAAGAACGGTTTCCACTTTGAGCCGGTCGGCGACACCGTGTTCATCATCATCTGTGCATTGATGATTACGCTGGGTGCACGAATGATCAACGAACAGAGCAGCATCGCTGCGTGGGCACGTGGTCTCATCATCAACGACACCTGGCCCGCTCTCAACGACCCGACGCTAGCCGGTGGCCAACGAACGGCTTCGGCTTGGTGCTTGGTGCTCGGCATTGCCTTCTACCTCTACTTTGGAATCGCACACCAAGGCTGGGTTGACGTGGGCGTCTATTCCGTCACCATCGCATTGATGGCAGCCGGCTTTGGATTGAACCATGCGAGTCGAGCTCCGCCCGGCGACGACAAGGTCGATTGAAGCCTCAGCGCCGATGCCCGTTGCGGCCCAAGAGCGCGTCCAGCAGACCCAACAACAGCCCGTGCCACAGGGCAAGGCTCCATCGCAACGTCAAACGCCTGACTCCGAGAACAGCCACGACCTTGCTTCCGGTTGTGGTGCGCATGATTTCCCTGTTCACCACGCCCAACCGTCCCCTCCAAAGAAGCAATTCTGAAAGGGACAAAAGAAGCAACGATACACCCAACAACCGACCCTCCCAGCGCTCAAGGATGCGCCCGTCAAGAGAGCCTTCGCCGAGGGCAAGGCCTGACAGAAACGGGAGGCTTGCGATCAGCATGGCCGCCCAAAGCGGCAGCATGCAGAGCACAAGTTTTGAACTCCCAAGAAAATCGAAGCCGGGGCCTGAACGTCGCCGTTTGGGGTGATGGCGAACGATGCGAACATGCGCTCGTGCATCTCGTCGTCGCTTGGCCAGAAAGTGGCGGGCGCCCGTTTCGGGAACGTGCTTGACCATGGCGTCGCGAGCGTACACGATTGTACCACCGGCTTGGATGAGACGGAGGCTTACCTCCATGTCTTCAGCGTGGTACCACGATGGGTCAAAACCCCCAACCGCCAGCAATGCTTCCCGCTCAAACATTGAGCACGGCCCGTTGGCCAAGCTCGTCCGTCGAGGCCGAGATCGATACTTTGCTGCGATTTCGATGGACCTGAGTCTGCTCACCAGGTCGTTGGCTTGCTCAAACACGGTTCGTCCGGTGATGGCGACGACCCGTTCCGTATCGTGAAGAGGTTGAACTTGAGCCACCATGTTGGCAACCCAATCGGGTTCCGGACGAACATCGATGTCCGTGATGGCGACCCACTCGCCGGTGGCATGTTCAACCGCCCACTGACGTCCAGCCGACAACCCGAGCGGAGGTTGGTGGTGGACCTTCACGGGGACACCACGCGTTCCCTCCGGGTCGTGGAACGGGTCAAGCACCGCTTCTGCGCCGTCGGTCGAACCGTCGTTGACCACAAGTATTTCGAGGTTTGAATGGGTCTGATTCAGTAACGACTCCATGCACTGCTCAATCCAATGCGCTCCGTCCCGAACGCAGACGCTGACGGAGACCCTCGGCTCCGACAATCACACCACCTCAAACAATTCCAACAGGCGCCGACAGCGCTCCTTGGTGGCAAGACTGCTGAACTGAGCCACCACGCCTTTGCCCGGTTGCCCGTAAAGAACCACGGCGTGGAGAGGGACATGCAGGTGAACAAAAAGCGGAGCCAAGTCCTCTTCACCGTCAACCACCACCACAACCGGTTCCTCCAACACCGAAGCTTGTTCAATCGCCCTGCGAAGACTGGGGGTGAGCAATCCGGCGGGGTTGACCGCTTCCAAAACATGGGTGAACGCTCGTACATCGACACGTTGGTCTTCAGCCAAAGCCTCCCGCTTGGTTTGCCCGTCCACAAACCCCATGTCGGGAACGATGTCAAGCCCCAACAGTGTAGCCACCGTCACGTCGCCCACAGCGATGAGGATGGTCTCGTCGGTGTTGATCTCATCCAACGCCGCCAACATGGCCATTTCGGGCGCTGATTCCGGACCTTCGTACAACACCCCCATTGGAGTTTTGAGTTCCGGCTCGGCCCGAGGATGCATTCGCAGGGACACGTCCGTCCATTCGGGTGAACACCACGGATGACCGTTGATGTCGACCAAACCGTTTCGAATTCGAGAAGAACTGATGACCGCGCCCTCGACGTCAAGCAGATGCGTCACCTCGATGATGTGAAGCGGAGAAAGGGCGTTCATCACTCGTTTATCGTTGATGCGTTCGCACTCAGCCCGAGTCTCGGGCGTGGCCACGATGGCGTCCGCTGTACGATGGCTGGGGGCGGGGCCGTGGGGGTCGGTCAACTCGTGAACCGTGACCCGTTTTGGGGCGTGGTCTTGGACCCAATTCAACAGTTCATCCCGCCGAGTTTCAAACGATTGCATGTTGACCGATTTTTGATCCGCCATAACGTCGCTTGTGATGTGAATTTCGACATGGTGGGCTGCACGAGCCGCTGCATCCAACAGCAGACGATGCCCGGCATGGAGTCGGTCAAACGTCCCACCGACCAAACACCGTTGGAAGCGGAACCCTTCACCCATGGACTGTGGTCCGTCGGGTGACCTTTGAGTTCATCGCCGCATTTCGAAAAAAAACGTCCATCAACGAGGCTGTGCCCCGACACCTAACGGCCTTGTTCACTGTTTCCTCCGAGGCCTGACCCTCGGTGTCGGGGCGTACTGTCCGGTAAGGTGGTTGTCTTGCGTTCATTCTCTCGTCGCACAAGGACCCATAACCCACCGATGGTTTACCGCATTTGCACCGAAAGTCACTCCCCGAAGGGTCGTTTCGGTCTTCGATTGCGGCCGTACACATGGTGTCAGACGTCATAGCTCGTTTCACAGTCGCTCAGCCTGATGTTGCAGGTACGGTAACCCGCCGTCCAGACAACTCCCTAAGAAGTCATCGGAGGGGTGAAGAGATCCGTTGGTTGAAGGAGCGACCGTAAAGCAAGGCCCCGATGTCCTCATCCCCAGTTGCCATCACTTCGGGTCCGAACGACGGCCACTGCTCCACGGGCTGAACAAGCCAACCGGCGAACGGATGCGTCCGCAGAGAGGGAACAGGGAGCGCATTCTCCAGTGCGTAGACCATGTCGTAGAGGTCTCGGAGAGCAGGCGTTCCCACGCCGTCGTTCAGAAGGTTGATCGGCAAAAGCGAATCCGCATCGTTGGAAAACCCCGGATGCCCTCCGTCCACCCCAGGGTAGCCGTTTCGCTCCCCCTCTGGACGAGCCAACTGTGCCGGCCAAGAGCAAGAAAATCCCTCAAGCCACACGCGTCCGGCGTGGGTTCCCAACTGGCTCGCCACCCACCGACCTGCGTACGATGACCACCAGCGTGCGGGCAGAGCCTCCATGGTCGAACGTTGAACGTCCAACGGCCATGGTTCCTGCCGTTGGACCACGGTCAAACCGGTGGCCCAAGCATGAAGAAGCGATCCTGACGGCGATGCGAGACCCTTCACGGTCCACGATTCCAAACGTTCAGCCACGACGGCCGGATCGAGACGTCCAAAGACCGATTCGAGAACCTGCACGTCGCACATGGGCCGTTCAAACCACACAGCCGTGGCCTCATCGATGGCTGCGGCATGTTCGGGATCCGCACCGTCCAAGGAGCACAACAAACAGGTTGCAAAGGAAGGCGCTTCTGAAATCTGTTCTCTCATCTGCTCGCGCCAAACCTGCAGACGCGTCGGATCGCTGCGAGCATGGGCCTGAAGCCGCTGCAACGCCTCACTTTGCCAAAGTGAATCGGCGTGAGCCATCGCCAAGGGCAAGTCGTTTATTGGTACAGCGTGCACCGGCATGAGTTCCACCCACCCCAACGGAAGGCGCCGGTGAAGACGAATCCAACGCGACGCGCGTTCGGCGTTGGGCGAGGCGATCCATGCGGCGAGGGGGTCGATGGACTCCCATGCATTGGCCCGTTCCTCGTCCCCGTCCGGGTAGAGCTGCACCGCTTGACGCCATCGCTGACCTTGTTCCCCCATCGGCAATGCATCGGAAAACTTCTGAGGTTCCGATGGTCGCCCGGCCAACAATTCCGCTGCGTTCGCTGGCATCGCAGACAGCGAGTCTGGCCCTCTTCCTGCGCCTTCCTGATGGGTGGACAACTCCACGAAATACGCCGTGCTGCGGCCGAGGTGGACCTCAACAGTGCCCATGTCTTCCCCGTCGGTCACCATCACATGACCTTCCTTGGGTTGAGGAGGTGCCCCCCTTCTCGTCAGCAGCGCTCGGCACTGTGGATGACCAAGAATCGGGGCGGCCGTCGCATCGTCAAACCCCTCAAACATCCAATCGAGAACGAACGGCATCGAGGAGGTGTGAAGGAGATGATCGAACAGCGCACGCACCGCCCGTTCCGACATGCCGTACACGTCCACGTAGCCGGACTCAACGTCGTCGTGAGACCACTCAACCTCCCCAAATTCCATGTGAACCGTGCGGCCGAGCGGCGAAAGATTCGATGAATCTCCTTCGACGAACCCCTGGATCAACCCATCGTGCACCTCAACGAGACGTCCTCGGTTCATCCGAGGGTGTTTGCGCTTCAGCCAGTGCAAAAGAACGTCAAAGGGAAGACGACGGCTTCGGAGCATCAATCGATCGCTGACTTCGACGACCCCGCGTCCCAATGACTGAAGCGCCAACGAACGATTGAGCGTGGACTGCAGATGGAGATGAACGCCGTGGGGTGGAGCGTAGGAGTACGACGTCCCCAAACAGGTTCCAAGCACAACATCGCCTTGCTGCAAGCGCCCGGGTGGGCGAACACCACTGGACTCCAACGATGAAAAAGAACTCCCTTCGATGAGGGTGTGGGTGCCGCGATGTTCGAACACTTCACCTCGAGCGAGCCCGACTCGGCGTTGAGCGGTGTCGAACGATTCGAGGGTGTTGAGGCTCATGGGAGCGGGTGGCGAAGCCAACGAACCGTCGCTGAGATCGTACCACTGAACCTGATTCATCGGGGCCAGTATCCACACCCCCCCTCTGTTTCCACTGGACGGCGAAGGGTTGAACGGTGCCTCTTCGGGCACGAAGACAAAGGACGAGCGTGGCGGTTCCGTGTAAGCAAGGAGCACGTTGGTATCGTCGGCGTGAAGCACGATGTTAGCGGATTGGTCCCTGAGGACATCGGCGTGCTGCATCATCTTTCCAACGGCGTCCTCTCTCAAGCGCTGATGCCCCTCTCGACTCAGATAGATCGGGGCGTTTCGAAGCCCTCCTCGCTCATCGCGTGAGACGTAGCCCGCTTCTCTCAGCCGCCGACACGCCAACGAAGCGTGCGGCATGCGCATGCCAAAGCGCTGCGCAATCTCGGAAACGGTGGAGGGACCGTGTCGAAGCCACGCGAGAATCTGCCGCTGGGCGGCTGAACGCATGGATTTGGGAGGCATCAGAAGTCACCTATCTCCGCAGGGAGTGGTCGAAACCAAGTTCCTCTGTAATAAAAAATCTTTGTAGTTAATTATAGTTATACATTTCCAGTGGAACAGTGGAAAATAACTTACATTAACATCACGTGGTGTGGGTTTTACACCTGAATTCTATCATCATACGTAACCAAGTCGTCGAACCGAGGAGGAACCATTATATCAGCGGCCTCGCTCCTCAAAAGCAGTGGCACATTTTCAATGACGCCGCTCCGAAAACGACAAGGAGGGACCAAACATGAAAACCACACGTATCCGCGAAAAAATCAAGAAATTTCTGGGCGATCGACCCCGAAACACCGCCGAAATTTTGGAGCACATCAACAGCACCATGCGACACGGCACCACCAGCCAACAGCTGGGCAACGTGCTTTCCAAAGACAAAGACATCGTGAAGGTGGGCTACATCAAGCGGTCCGGCATTCTCTCCGGCGGGTACGACATCTGCGAATGGGCCACCCGAACCTGGGTCTCCGACAACTGCCCAGAGTGGATCGAAGGAACCCCCATCATCGTTGACAGCGAAGGCAACTTCATGACCAACGCTGACGAAAAGCTCTGAGTCGTTCAACTCAACCCCTCGCTCCACTGCCCCAAACGGTGACGATGGCTTCCCATAGAAAACCTGAAAAAAAACCATTTTCTTGGTTGTCTCATGAAACATCCCTCTGAATTCCCCGATGAGGAGCGATGGTGGGAAAAACACAAGATCGTCGTATGGTGGAAACACGGGGACGAAATTGGAGAGGATTTTGGATGTGGAGATACGCCTGATGAAGTGGTCGAATTCATGAGAAAGGGAAGTTGGGTACCGGGAGAAAGTACGGACTCTCAGCGATACATGTCCGGAGTTCAATCGAGAACATTTGGCCCGGAGACATTCCTGTACCACGATGCTGAGTCCTTCCTTTTTGGTCTGGTAAAAATTGATGCACTGCACATACAGAAGTGGGAGTGGGAACCACAACAAAATCCCAATTCAAACGGCAACGTCTGACAAGACCCACTGCGAACCCTCTGATGAGATCAAAACAAATCAGTGGGTTTGTACAGAGACCAACTGCTTCACGGAATGAAAAT
>MDTG01105008.1_pt1 | contig 28903 bp, 25 predicted proteins | sample 811421 | NCBI WGS metagenome assembly MDTG01 (sample SAMN05326645, study PRJNA326480) | marine metagenome | isolation source: seawater | place: Pacific Ocean: South East | collected 2011 | reverse complement strand
TTTAGGAGTTGTAGTAGCTAGAGGAGGATCAAAGGGATTACCAAAGAAAAATTTACTTAAACTTGGGAATAAATCATTAGTCGAAATTGCGATTGAGTCAGCAATAAAAAGTAAATTATTGAATAAAGTAGTAGTTTCTACTGATGATAAGGAGATTTATGAAATAGCTAAAACATCAAGAGCTGACGTACCATTTCTGAGACCAAAAAGATTAGCGACAGATAAAAGTTCTGTATTTGATGTTCTTAAGCATTGTGTAAAATGGCTAATAAATAATCAAAAATGGACCGCTGATATAGTAGTTCTTTTACAGAGTACTACGCCATTTAGAAAACCTGATCATATAGATAATGTTATTAAACTCTTAATAAAAAATAATACTAATTCAGCAATGACGGTCGTAAAACCTGATTATCCACCACATTGGATGCTTACAATGGATAAAAAATTGTCATTAAAAAGATTAATTGATGATGATAAGGTTTATCATAGAAGACAAGACACGCCAAAAGTATTTCAGCCTGCGGGTTCAGTATATGCAATTAAAAGAGATGCTCTATTTAATCTTATTGGAAACCTTCCACAAGCGGATACGCTAGGTTTTGAAATTTCACAGGATGAAGCAGTCAATATTGATAATTTAATTCAATATAAATTAGCCGAGGCCCTTTGGGATAATAATAATAATAATGAATAAATCCATTCTCATTGTAGGCTTAGGAAGTGTTGGCAAGTTTCATTTAATAAGTATTTTAAGATCAAAAAAAAAATTAGACATAACATTAGTTGATAGTTCAAATAAAGCCCTTAACGATTCTTATATTATTTTCAAAGAAAATAAAAATCATCATCGTCATAATTTAAATCTGATTGACAATATAAATGCGATTAATGAGAAATATGATATTGCATTACTAGCAGTATCATCTGATGTAAGATTTAAAATTTTTAAAAAAATTAATAGTATATCAAAAATAAAATTTTTTATATTAGAAAAGTTTTTATTTCAAAAAATATCGGAATATAATTTAACAAAAAAAATTATAAATGAAAAAAAAATTAAAGTATGGGTGAATTGTATAAGACGAACATTTAAAATTTATAAAGATATAAAAAGAAATAAGAAAAAAAATGAAAAATTCGATATTCATCTAAAGGGTAAAGAGTGGGGCTTAGCTTGTAACAGTATCCACTTTATTGATTTATTTTGCTGGTTAAATAACTATAGACACGTTGATTTGCAAAATGAATTACTACATAACAAAATTTTTAACTCAAAAAGAAATGGTTATATTGAGTTCTATGGTACTGTCTTAGGTAAAAAAAATAACAATGTTTTATCTATGAGTTGCTCAAAAGACAAAAAAAAATCTTTATCTATAACTCTAGAAAGTAAAGATAAATTAATAAATATTAATGAATTAGAGGGGATAATAACTATTAAATCAAAAGATAGAGATAGATCTATGAATTTCGAACCACCAAAAGTCAGCAATTTAACCCTGCCTGTTGTTAATGATATTTTTAATAAAAGAAAATGTGATCTCCCCACTTTTTCAGAAGCTGAGGAATTACATATTTCGCTATTAGAGTGCTTTATAAATAAAGCTCAATTAATTAAGAAAAAAAAATTAAATCAGCTTAGAATAACATAATATTATGATTTGGATTATAGGAAGTGGAAACATGGCATCTCAATATGCTAGAGTCTTGACCTATAAAAAGATTAAATTTCAGGTAATTGGTAGAAGTAAGAAATCTTGTGATAGATTTTCAAAAGAAAATGACATATCAGTTTTTTCGGGAGGTATAGAAAATTTCCTATCAAAAAATTATCATTTACCAGACTATGCAATTGTATGCGTCAATATAAATAGTCTTTATAAAGTGACAATGAAACTAATGAGTAAAGGTATAAAGAAAATTCTATGTGAAAAGCCTGGATCATTAAATATTAATGATCTCAAAAAATTAAATCAAAAATCAATTAAAGAGAATACAGATATTTTTATAGCTTATAATAGAAGATTTTATGGTTCAGTATCAAAGCTAAGGAACATGATAAAGTTAGACAATGGACTTAATGCTGTTCATTTTGATTTTACCGAAAAATCAAAAAAAATTAAAAACTTAAAACACCCTAAGAATGTAAAAAGTAGATGGGTGATTGCTAATTCAGCTCATGTTATAGATATAGTATTTTTTTTATCTGGTTTTCCTTCAAAATTTATTTCATATCATGAGGGAGGTCTTTCATGGCATAAAAAATCATCAATATTTCTTGGGTCCGGGATGACAAAAAAAAATGTTTATTTTACATATAATTCAAATTGGAACATTGAAGGAAACTGGAAAATAGAATTTATGACAAAAAAAAATAGGTTACTACTAGAACCTATGGAAGATTTAAAAGTTATTAAAGAGAATTCTAAATATAGTTTGTTAAATAATAAAAAAATTAATTACGATAAGATGTTCAAGCCAGGATTATATAGAATGTTAAGCAAGTTCCATAAAAGCGATTATCAGGACTTTTGCAGCTTATCTGAGCAAATAGAATTAATAAAAATTTGCAATAGAATTGCTGGTTATTAAATCTTATTGAGTGAAGAAATTATCTTTTTCTAAAAAAAAATAATCTTTTAAATTTTTTAAATCAAAATTATCTATTATATTTTTTTTCATTTTCATATATTCCTTGATGGTATTTTCATTAAAATCTGAGTAACGAGAATAGCGAATTTGCTTTTTATGTTTAGCGTTGTCGTGAAAGTGATGAAACATAATTCCATGAAGAAAACTATTACGATGGTTAAAATAATTTAACATTTAATAGGTTTTTAGATTATCGTTTAAGATTATTTTATGTAAATTAGTAATAGGTAGCAAGTTTGATGAATTTTTTTCTATAATAGCATTTGAATACGCCCATCCATGTTCAGCATGCTCACCATTTTTGATTGCGACAAATTCAATCTCATCATTTAAATTTATTGATTTATTTCCGTATTGTAAGATTGCATTTTTACTTTCCTCTTTGTAAATAAATGATGCAAAAAGACTTTTTTTACCAGTTTTATCAATATGACCAAATGCTCTTGTGGATTGGTCTACATTTTTTATTGTTGCATCAGTTAGAAACCTATAAATATCATTTAGGTCTTTCTCTTCTTCTACAACAATCTCAAAATCTCTCGACATTCTTTGATTAATAGTAAACTTACTATTAAGGAAGTTCTGAAAAATTTTTTTTGGATTTGATATTCTCCAATATATAAGAGGATTTTCATATGGTTTCTGAGTTAACCCAGTAATTATCCAAATATCATGAGAGACATCATATTTTAATATCAATTGATTAAATAATTGATCATAGATTCTTAATGAATTTAAAAATGGATCAACACTATCTTTTGAATACCATTTTGGGTTTTTTCCATTTATAAACTTAGAGCTCAACATATAATGATGTTGAATATGTGCAAATCCATTTAAAAATATCATTGAGGTATTAATTTTATTTTTTTTAATTCTCTTCAAAGAGTAATTTAAGAAATAATAATCTAGTATACTTGCTAGGTTTACTCTAGATTTCTTTAAAAGTGACAAAAAAGAAATCAAAAGTATCTTAAGGTCTGAAAATTTTAATGGAATACCAACTAAAAAAATTAAGCTAATTATATCTTTAAATGAAATTTTAAGCTTAGTATTAGTATTAACTATTCTTTTTATTAGACTGGCTATTAATTTTGAACTATACGAATTATCAGTTTTTGAATCTGACCATGCATCAGGGATGAAAATATCATATTTGTCAGAATATTTTAAATTCATTGATCCAAATATTCCCACGGATCTATTATTGGCAATTTCCTCAGTAAAAGTTGTATGGAAGTTTTTATTACAATCTCCGAGATGAAAAACATTATGTTCTCTAAAACTTAGGCCTGTGTAAAATGAATACCATTGGATCCATGGCTCAAGATGTTCATATTCTTTTTCTGAATTTGTTATAATTTTAGTATTAAAATTTAATATCTTTTTAAATCCAGGCAAATCATATTGATCTAAGTATTTTGATATTAAATCAAAATTTGCTTCATTAAATTGGATGATTATTTTTGGTTTTGACATAATAAGTATCAAAATTTTTTCAAATTAGCATCTATTTAAATAATAATTGCTTGAAACATACTTAGTTATACAATTTTTACAATAAAAGTATTTACTAATTTAATTGTTTATATTTATGATTTATAAGTCATAGTATGGGCAAATGCAAAAAAATAAACATGCAATACTTATTACGTCATATAATGATATCAACTTAGTTACAAATAAATTCAATAATAAAGCAGTAAATAGTTTTATTGCTTCTGAATTTCCAATAATTCAACTTAATAGATCAGTGAGGCTAAAATATTTATTCGAATATTTAGAAAGTAACATAGATTTATATAAACTAGTTTCTGAGATTTCTCTTAATTGGAATAAAGACTACAATGGAGTTGATAATATTGGAAATAGAAAAATTGACATTGGTTTAATTTTGAGATGGAGACTAACAATTTTATTTGCTAATCATATAAGAACTTATTTTGCATTTTTAAAATTAAATAATGAATATAAATCTATATCTATTTCAAATAAAGCTCCTATTCATATCAAAAAAATAATTACATATTTTTCAGATAAAATTCATCTTTATGAGAGCCCAAATTACTATGATTATTCTATAACATCCGCTCCTGATAGAGGAAAAATAGTTCTTCCTAGAACAAAAAAATATTTTTCATTTCTCTTTAAGATATTTCAAAGACCATTTATTAAATTTTTAAAAAATAAGGTGCTTGTTATTAATGATTGGACATTTCCAAAAATAAAAAATAAAAAATGTTTAAATATAAATAAAATTAATTTTCTAAATTCATTTTATATAAATGAAGTCATCAAGAGAAATAATAATTTATTCGATTATGATTTAGATGAATTAAAAATAAAAAAAAATATACAGAATATAATTAAAAAATATCACTTTGAAGAAAATGTGAATAAAGATTTAGCTGACTTGATTTCAACGACAATTAAAAATGAATATAATGACTCCAAAGATGTCCTTAATTCTATTTTTAATTCAACAAATGAGTTTTTAGATTTTTATGAACCTAAAATGGTTATTGTTCCTGGCTGGGCTCTTTCATTTTATCAATTAATATTTATAAATGCTAACAAGAGAAATATACCAACAATGATGTTACCTGATGGCATATATCCCTATATTGAGCCATATTTATACCCTCACGATACTGAGGGAAAAACCCTCATAAAATATTTTGCTCTTACCGGAGATTATATAACCAATCTTTTCAAAACTTCTCTTAAACTTAAAGATGATCAAATAATTAATATAAAGCCAACTTTCTTAAATAAGAAAAATAAAATAATTAAAAAAAATAAAAAATTTATTTTAATTTTATTTCCTACAGCAAGAGTTTGGAATCCATACTCAAACTGGGACATGAGATATAAATATGTTTTGGATATCATAAAAATTTTAAAATTGAGATTTAATTCTGATGTGATTATCAAAATTAAAATTAAACCAGGTTATATTAGTCAATCAAAAGAAATTGAGATGTTAAATAAAATATTACTACTTAAAGATCAGCGAGAAATTGAGGTATTGGAGGGTAAATTAGAAAAATATTTAGATAGTATAGATTTTTGTATTGGAGGCTTGGGTACAGCAATGTTTGAAGTAATTAATGATAATATTCCTTATTATGTATATGAGCCAAAAAATATGGGAATGTCTTCTAAATTAATTAAAAAATCAATATTGCCAGAAAAAATGATTGCTAAAACATTTGATGAACTATCAATAGCATTTGCAGAAAAGAATTTCGTGAAATTGGATTTTGACAAATTTTATGAAGGAAATCACATTAGTAAAATTGATTTTAATAAATTTCTATAATTGATGAAAAATATTATTATTAACTATAATAGCTTATTTGCATTAGTTTTTTTTAATTACAAGGTTTATTCGAGATCAAAGAATTTTTTTTTAAAGAAAAAAAATGATCAGACTATTGATGAATCTTTATGGACAGCAACAGATGGACGTGACTGCGATAACTTTAGCAATAAAATTGTGTGCGAAATATACAGTGATAGCAACAAAACAAAATTTAACTTTCTCGAAGAGTGGGGTGGATCTGATTTTTCTCAATCATTTATGAAACATTCACTTCTTAAAGAAGTAAGAAAAATTGTTTGGGAATTTATGTATGCAGAAAAAGTAAGGAATAAATATAAGATTAAAAGAAAAATTTACTTTTGGCCAAATATAATATCATTAAAACTATATAATAAAATAAGAGATCATGAATTAATTCCTAAATCTGCCGATCTACATACAGCTGCAAAAATTTATTTAAATGTAATAGAAATTTTTAAATTTTTATACTTTAGTCTAGGTTTATTATTTTTTTTAGAGCAGAGCTTTTTAAGTATAAAATTTTCCAGAAAAATAAAAGATAAATTTTCATCTGGAGTAGTACTTGATGATGGTCAATTTCGTGAAGTATTAAATAATAAAAATTATCCAATAGGTAAAATAAAAATTATGAGTTTGATAGAAAAAGATGAAACTTTAATAATTAATGATAATCCTCAAAAAATTAATAAAGTTTGGTCACATTTGTGTTCAAAAGATGGATACAATGTATTGAATTTAGAGAATGTGTCTCAATATATATCAAAGGTAAAATATATAAAAAAATATTATTATCAGGATTTATGTTTTAGATTGAATCTTCTCAGGATTAGCTTGCATTACGTTTTCCTGATTAAAACTATTTATGAGTGTTATAAATACAAAGTTTTATGGCAAATGTTTTATCAAAAATTTTCTATTAAGACGATAAATAAATTTATGATATATGAGCACCATGCTGCTTCTGTTGTACATAAAATGAATAATTGTAAGACAGTTTTAACATATTTTTCCAATACTGAACCAGAAGTGCGAAAAGAAGTTTCACCTAAACCAATATATTTTGAATTATCTTATATGAATTTTGATTATTTAATAAGTAGTCAAATTTCAATAAATTTTCTTAAAAATAGTAATTCAAATATAGGTGAATATATTAGCTTAGGGCCTATTTTTTCTGATCTATCATTTTTATCACAAAAAAAGAAAGAGAATATTTGTTATAAATTGAATATTCCTAAAGAAAAAAAAATAATTACATTTTTTGATAACACCTATGGTCATTATGGTATTAATACGATAAATGAGCAAAAAAAATTCATAGAGTCGATTTATGAAATAAATAATCGAAACAAAGATTATTTTATAATTTATAAGCCAAAAAAAATTATCAAGGATAATAGTATTTTAGAATTATTAAATAAGATTAAAGAAAATAAAAATTTTACTGAGATCAAAAAAAACTCAGGCTTACAGAGTGAAGAGCTAATAGGTTTGTCTGATATAATTATTAGTTCACCATTTAGCTCAATACAAATAGATGTTTTATCAGTAAATAAAAAATTGATTACGTTTGATTATAATCATAGATATTATAATTATATCACTATAATGAGCAACCTGACTAATTGTAATGCTCATACAATAAATGAGTTAGACAATTTAATTAAATATTGGCTAGAAATTGACTCAGAAGAAATTAATAATATAAATAGTGCATTATTAAGAAAATGGAATATTCAAAACAATGATAAAAATTTTATTAAAAAATATAAAGAATTGATTAATAATTTTGGAGAGAATTAATGAACTATAAAATTCCAATTAAAAATATTGAAGCAATCTTTTTTGACTTTGATGGTGTACTCACTAATAATAAAGTCTTTGTTGATCAGAATGGTAAGGAGTCAGTAGAATGTAATAGAGCGGATGGTATTGCTTTTGATATATTGAATAAATTAAAAATAGATACATTGATAATTTCTACAGAGAAAAATCCAGTAGTAAAAGAAAGAGCAAAAAAAATAAAAGTAAAATCTTTAATTGGTGTAAGTGATAAATCAGTTGTATTAAAAAAATATGTAAAGAAAAAAAATCTAAACTTTAAAAAAATAATTTATATAGGAAATGATATCAATGATTATAGCGCTATGAAACTTTGTGGATTTTCAGTATGCCCGAATGATAGTCATAAAGAAATAATAAAAATAGCAAATGTAAAGCTAAAGTGTAATGGAGGAGAAGGAGTTGCTAGAGAGCTTTTAGAGAAAATATTTCAAATAAAGGTTATTGATTATTTTAAATAACTAGTAATTTTTAATTGTAACTATTATTGTTATTTTTTGTATATTAATATATGAACTAAGCGTATTTTTTGAAAACGGAGCAGGATTTAGTGTCAATATTTATCATTGCAGAAATAGGAATCAATCACAATGGTGATTTAAATCTTTGCAAAAAACTAATAGATGTTGCAGTTGAATCAGGTTGTAACGCTGTTAAATTTCAAAAAAGAGATATTGATTTGGTTTATTCTAAAGAACTTCTAGACTCACCAAGAGAAAGTCCTTGGGGCACAACACAAAGAGATCAAAAAAATGGTTTAGAATTTTCAGAAGAAAATTACTTTAAAATTAATCAATATTGTAAAGATAAAGGTATCGAATGGTTTGCTTCTGCATGGGATTTAAGTAGCCAAAAGTTTTTAAGACAATTTGAATGTAAATATAATAAAGTAGCTTCAGCAATGATAGTTTATGAAGATTTATTAAAAGAGATTGCTGGTGAAAAGAAACACACTTTTATTTCAACTGGAATGAGTAGTTTGCAAGATATTGATAAAGCTGTTGAAATTTTTAATTCCAGGGACTGCCCTTTTGAATTGATGCATACAGTCTCAACCTATCCAATGAAAACTGAAGATGCTAATCTAAACTGTATTCATACATTAAGAAAAAGATATAAATGTAATGTCGGATATAGTGGGCATGAATCAGGTTTAGCTGTTTCCTATGCAGCAGCTGCTTTGGGTATTTCTTCTTTAGAGAGGCACGTTACATTGGATAGATCCATGTATGGCTCGGATCAGGCTGCTTCGATTGAACCTCCAGGACTCAAAATGTTGGTTGGGGCTGTGAGAAATATTGAAATGGCCATGGGCAATGGAGAAAAAAGTATTTTAGACTCAGAGATTCCGATAGCTAAAAAATTAAGAGAGCATATATCTTAATTTTTTAAATACATTAATCAGTGAAATGCAAAATAATATTTTCTCAATCCAAAATAAAAAAACAATAATCACAGGTGGTTCAAGAGGGATAGGACTTTGTTTAGCAAAAAATTTTTTTGATTTAGGTTCAGATGTTACGATTTTTGACAAAATATCGCCAAATGAAAAAAGTAATATTGATTTTATAAAATGCAATATCGGTGAATATGACTCAATTAAAAAGTCAGTAAATAAATATTATAAAAAAAACAAAACTCCAGATATTTTAGTAAATTGCGCAGCTATTACACTACCTGAAGAAACAATTAAATATAGTAAATATGATTGGGATAAAACTTTATCAGTAAATTTAAGTGGTATATTTTTCTTATGTAAGGAAGTAGGAAGTTTGATGATAAAAAATAAAATTCAGGGAAGTATTATAAACTTTACAAGCATTGGAGCGGAACAAGGATTTGCAAATAATCCAGCCTATGGTGCAACTAAAGGTGGTGTCAAACTTTTGACAAAGTCTTTAGCGGTAGAATGGGGAGCTTATAGAATTAGAGTAAACAATATCGTTCCAGGATATACAAATACACCAATGAATAATAAAAGTTGGCATAATAAAAAGCTAAAAAACCAAAGATCAAATAATACAATTTTAAAAAGATGGGCAGACCCTGAAGAAATGGTGGGACCTGCTATATTCTTAGCTTCTGATGCATCAAGCTACATCACTGGATCAGATATTATCGTAGACGGTGGATGGCTTACCAAAGGAATGAAGTAGTAATTGAAAAGATAAAATTATAGTCTAGATAAATAAATTATGAATAACATTGCTATTATCTTAGCTCGAGGTGGATCGAAAGGTTTGCCTCGCAAAAATATTTTAGAGTTTGTATCTCATCCATTAGTGGCTTGGTCAATAATTCAAGCTAATAATTCAAAGGAAATTAATAAAGTCTATTTAAGCTCTGATTGCGATGAAATTATATCAATTGGTGAAAAATATAACGCTAATATAATAAAAAGACCCGCTTCGCTTGCAGAAGATCATTCAAAATCTGAAGATGCTATATTGCATGCAATTGATGAAATTGGAGATAGAATTGATACTATTACCATGCTTGAACCAACAGCTCCCTTGAGAAAAATAAATGATATAGACAATGCTATTAAAATGTTTAAAGAAAAAAAATGGGACTCATGTTTTTCAGGCGCTACATTAGAAGATTTTTTAATTTGGAAAAAAGACGAAAATAAAAATCTTATAAGTGTAAATTACGATTATAAAAATCAGGGACCCCGTCAAGAAAGAGATCCAGATTTTGTTGAAAATGGTGCGTTATATATTTTTAAACCAGAGGTCATAAAGAAAAATAAGAATAGATTTGGAGGTAATATTGGTTTATTTCCAAATTACTTTTGGCAGTCTTTTGAGATTGATGATATTGAAGGATTTAATTTGTGTCAGTTAATATTTGAACATTACTTAAAGAATGAATATAAGAGTTTTATATAATTGGAGAATTTATTTATATGAAGTCAGGTAGACAAGTTTATCAAAATGGTCTTTTTGTTGATGAAAATGACGCAAAAGTTTCTATTTATGATAGCGCTCTCATGTTTGGAGATATGGTATTTGAAATGACCAGATCATTCAACGGTGAACAATTTAAGTTAAAAGAACACTTAGAAAGATTATATGTAGGCCTAAAAATACTTCATATTCCAATTAAACAATCAATGAGTGAGTTAGAGGATATTTGTTACTTAACTATGGAAAAAAATGAACCTTTTTTTGAAAAAACAGATGAACACAGACTCCTTATTAATGTTAGTAGAGGGCCACTGGGAATATATGCTCCTATTTTTGATAATAAACTTGAACCAACTGTTATTGTTGCTGATTTTCCATTAAAATGGACTGTCGCAGGTATGGATGTTCTGATAGATGAAGGTATAAATGCAGTAATAACAAGTCAAAGAGCAATACCTGCTCATCTTATGGAGCCAAAGATTAAAAATAGAAGTAGAATGTGGTATCAAATGGCAAATATAGAGGCAAGTCATTTTAAAGGAAAAAATAACTGGGCATTATTATTAGACACAGATGGTTTTATTGCTGAGGGGAGTGGTGATAATATGTTTATAGTAAAAAATAATAAAGTTTATACACCTGAAGCAAGAAATATTCTAATAGGGATAAGCAGAAATTATATTTTTGAATTGTGTGAAGAGATAGGTTTGGAATGTATTGAAAAAAACCTTGAAACTTATGATGTATATACTGCTGACGAAGCTTTTATGACTGCAACTCCATTTTGTCTTTTGCCAGTAACAACCCTAAATAAATTAAAAATTGGAGATGGAAAACCTGGCCTTATAACTCAAAAACTCCATGAACAATGGAGTAAAAATGTTGGAGTAGATATATATGAGCAAATTAAAAAATACTCAGATGAGTGTAAAGTTTTGAATAAGAATCAACCTACTCCATATGTTTTTTCTTCATCTGAGGATGAGTAAAATTTTTTAATTATGAGTAAGATTTTTGACCCTTCCGGAAAATTTAATGGAAAAGAATTCGAATACATTTCTGAATTTCTAAATACAATTGAAGGAAAAAATACATTACCGTTTGTTCAAAGATTTGAGGAAGAAGTTTCAAAAAAAGTCGGAGCAAACTATGCTGTAGCTTGTAATTCTGGTACCTCTGCATTACACATGGCAATGTATGCAGCAAATATTCAACCTGGTGATGAAGTAATTGTTCCAGCACTTACAGTTGTAATGGATGCATACTCAGTGATTCATACTGGCGGAACACCAGTATTTGCTGATATTGACAGGAAAACATACGGTATCGATCCAGTGGAAGTGAGAAAAAAGATAACTTCTAAAACAAAAGCGATAATAACGGTATCTCTTCAAGGACTGTCTGTTGACATGGATCCTATAATACAAATTGCAAGGCAGAATAATATTCTTGTGATTGATGATTCTGCTCAGAATGTAATGGGGACTTATAAAGAAAACATGGCAGGCAATTTAGCAGATATTAATATTTTCAGCTTTGAAAATAAAAAACATATCACCGCCGGCAGTGAGGGTGGAATGCTTTTAACTAATTGTACTTATCTAGCTGAAAGAGCAAGAAAATTTGGCGGTATTGGTTATAAACATATGACTGCAAATGCAGGCAGGACATCATTAGCGATGTCGGATGTTCAAGACCCTGATTATGAGCGTTTTGATACAATTGGACTAAATTATAGAATGTCTGAAATTGGAGCAGCCATTGGCTTAGCTCAATTTGAGAGAATTGATGATATTGTGGATAGAAGAAAAAAATGTGCTCAATTATTTGACACCGCTGTTAATGGTTGTGACTGGATAATTCCACAATTTATTCCAGAAAATTATACTCATTCTCACTATACATATTCATTCGAGTATGATGGATTAAATAAGAAAGGCATTTCATGGAAAGAATTTTATAATATGTATATTAAGATGGGCGGTGATGGCTTTTATTCAGCATGTGTAGTGCCTTATTTAGAGCCAGTTTTTCAAGGAAATCCAAAATATAATAAATTATTCACTCGTGGCACATGTCCAGTAGCTGAAGAAATGCAAAAAAAAATAATGCAATTCAAAACAAATTATAGATCCTTAGATGAAGCAAAAATAAAAGCAGAAATATTATCTAAACTAATTAAAAAAATTGATGGTAAATAATTTTTAATGGATGCTTCCAATAAATTTGGAATTTCTCAAGGAAGATTAACAAATAATTCTAAAGGCTTGCTTCAACATTTTCCACAAGAAAACTGGGAAGAAGAATTTAAAATAGCATCGTCAGTTGGGCTTTCATTCATAGAGCTACTAACTGAAAGAGATTTCAATTCTGAAAATCCTGTATGGTCTGATAAAGGAAGAGATGCCATAAGATCAATTGTAAAATCTAATAATCTCGAAATATATTCAATATGTGCAGATTATATAATTGATCACAGTCTTTTCGACATAAACGTAGATGATACAATTGATATGATGAAAAGACTTTTCAATGCATCGGAAGAATTATCTTGTAAAATAATAATACTTCCTTTTTTAGAAGAAAATAATATTACAAAAGACAATCTAAATAAATATGTCAGTATTATCCAAAATCTATCTGAATTGACTGAAAATGAGAAAACCATATTATCAATAGAATCATTGTTAGAAGCAAGGGATTTGAGAACATTAATTGAAAAAGTAAATAAAAATAATGTTCGGTGTGTATTTGATACTGGTAACCGAGTTAATTTTAGGCAAGATTTATATGATGAAATTTTAATTTTAGATGATCTAATATCTCATGTGCATATAAAAGATAAAAACTCTAATGATACGAATGTTATCTTGGGCACAGGATTAGTAAATTTTAATTCTGTATTTTCAGCTTTAAGTAAAATTAAATATAGAGGAAATTATAATTTTGAAACAACAAGAGGAAACAATCCATTAAGAACTGCTACTTATCATTTAAACTTGTGTAAATTTTTTAAGGAAGAAAATTTTAATAAATGAAAAATTCATCAAAAAAAATTTTATTTATCGGATTAGGTGGAGCTGGACAAAGACACTTAAGAATTATAAGGAGTAAATTTGAAGGTGCTAAGCTGTATGGTTTTAGAAGAAAAAAGAATACACCCTCACTAAATCCTGATTTTACAATCAAAAAATCTTCTACGTTAGAAAAAGATTATAACTTACAACTGATAGAAAGTATTGAGGAAATTAAAAAAATCCAACCAAATTTAACTGTAATTGCTTCTCCATCTGCAATGCATTGCTCGGATATTTTATATGCTGCAGAGTCTGGTTCGGATATTATCGTCGAGAAACCAGGGGCAATGAGTTCAAAAGAAGCAAAGAAAATAAAAGAAGTAGTATTAGAAAAAAAATTAAAATTCTTAGTTTCATTTCAAAGACGGTTTCACCCATTAGTAAAAAAATTTAGAGAAAATATCTTAAATAATAAAATTGGAAAAGTATTTTACATAAAGATTTCTACAAAATCATTCGTACCAGACTGGCATCCTTATGAAGACTTTAGAAATTTATATGCATGTAGAAAAGATTTAGGAGGTGGAGTTATACCCACTGAGATACATGAAATTGACATTATCTTATGGATATTTGGTAATCCAAACAAAATTGAAGTTAGTTCAAGTAATTTAAGTAATTTCAATTTAGATGTTGAAGATACAGCTTTCATAAGATTAAGTTTCGATAACCTCGTTGTCGAAGCTGACCTTTGTTTTATGGATAAAGATGCTAAAAGAGAAATTCTTGTTGAAGGTGAATGTGGTTCAATGAAATTAGATTTAATTCAACAAAATCTGGAAATAAATATAAATAAATCAAATAAAATTTCAGTAAATGATAATATTCAAAATGATGATCAGTTTCGTGAACAACTAAATTTTTTCTTCCATGAACTAAAGAGAAATAGTCAAACTTATTTAAACGCAATAGTTAATAATAGTAAAATTATTGAAAGAAGATAGACGACTAAGATTTATATTATTTTTTTTGCATTATATTTCAATTTTCTTTAGCAATATAATCTTTCTTAAGCAAGGCAAGAATCTGAGCATCAAAATAACTAAATTTTGAGGACCTATAAAAATCTCTTAAAACGCCCTCTTTTTTAAAATTAAACTTTTCTAAACTTTTAATAGAGCTTAAATTTTTTACAGACGTTATAGCTTGAACTCTGTTAAAATTTTTTATAGTAAATAAATCTTTTAATAAAATCTCTAAGGTATCAATAAATATTCCTTTACCCCAATAAGTTGGAGACAAGCCATAACTTATTTCACATGACATCTTTCTTAAGTCAATATCGTGAACACCTATCGATCCAATTACTTTTAAATTTAATTTATTTTGTATAAAATAATAATGTGCATTTATTTGTTGATGTCTTTTTAACAATTTGTCGAAGTATATCTCTGTATCTTTAATTGTTTTATGTTTTTCAAATTCAAGGTGTTCATAAAGTCTCTGATCTATAGAATAGTCATGCATATCACTTATAAAATTCTTATTAATCTCAATAAGATTAACTAATTTGCCATCTACTAAATTTTTAAAATCAATCATTATATAATTTTAGAGATTTATATTATATATTAATGTATTATACGAATATTTTGTAAATTTAAAAATAAATATCCATTATTAAATATCATGTAATGAAAAAAAATCTTTTAAAAAATAAATCAATATTAATTACTGGAGCAGCGGGCATACTAGGTATTGAGCACTCTATAGCTTTAATGTCTGCAGGAGCAAGAGTAATCATGACAGATATAGATGAAGTAAGATTAACAAAAGCAAAAAAATTTATACAAAACAAGATAGGTATAAAACCAATCTGTTTTAACATGGATGTTACAAATTATAAGTCAGTAAGAATGGTTAAGAATAAGCTAGATAAAAAAAAGCTTTCGATTTTTGGACTAATAAATAATGCTGCAATCGATCATAAGGTTTCTAAAAATAATAAAATTGAAAGTTTAAATAGATTAGAAAAATTTGATACGAGTTTGTTTGAAAACGAAGTTAAAGTGGGCCTTACAGGAGCTATAATCTGTTCAAGTGTCTTCGGACCTGGAATGTCAAAAAATAAAAATGGAGTAATAATTAACATAGCATCCGATCTATCTATAATCTCACCAGATCAAAGGCTGTACTCTAAAAAAGGCTTACCCAAGAATAAACAACCTGTTAAACCAGTATCTTATTCTGTAATTAAGTCAGGATTAGTTGGTTTAACAAAATATCTTGCTACTTATTGGGCGGATCAAAACGTGAGATCAAATGCCTTATCCTTTGGAGGAGTTTATGACAATCAAGATAAAGAATTTGTTAAGAATTTAACGAAGTTAATCCCACTTGGTAGGATGGCAAATAAAGATGAATACAGAGGAATAATCGTATTCCTATGTTCAGATGACGCAACTTATATAAATGGACAAAATATTGTTATTGATGGTGGAAGAACTATTTTATAATTTCATAACAAGTACGATTTCTTATGTATCGTAATTCAGCGATATATATAATTGTTTCTTTTATTTCTGTTTTCTCAAATTTTGCACTCCTTCCTTTTTTCACAAAATATTTAAATTTACAAGACTACGGTGTAGTAGCTTTATTCATCATGTATGGAGCGCTTTCCTCAAGTTTGTTTTCATTTGGTATGGGGCAAGCTTTAAATAAGTTTTATTTTAAGTACCATATCACAGATTTTAAATTAATATACTCCAGTGTTTATTATTTATTAGTTTTTATCTTTATAGTCTTATGCTTGTTAACATTAATTTTTGAAAATAAAATAAGTAATTTTTTTTTTACTGATATAAATGAAAACTATATTTTAACTTTATCAATTTTAAATGGATGTATTCTATTTTTATCCACAACAAACAAAGAACTTATTGTAAACCAAAAAAAGCCCATTATTTATTCTTACTTAGTACTAATACAAATAGTTACTAATATTACTACAAGCGTCATATTAGTTTATTATTTTAATTTTACTTATATGGGACTTATATTTGGCATTTTTTTCTCAAATATATTGTCTCTTATTGTATCTACATCATTAAACTATAAACATTTTACGTTTCAAATATCAAAAAAAAGACTTATTGAAACATTAAATTTTTCATATCCAGAGACTCCAAACATAATGATAGGACTTCTATTCAAATCCTTTGACAAAATTATGCTTTCAAGCATTAAGGGCTCACAATCAGTAGGTGCTTATGATATAGGTCAGAGATTTTCAAGCCTCATAAAAATTTTGCAAGATTCAATCGTTTATGCATGGAATCCATATTTTATGGAAATGGCAGAAACAAAATCATCTGCTGCACTAAATAAATTGAAAAAGTTTTTTCAAGAAATTAATATATTGTTTGGGATCCTAAGTTTAGCTTTATCTTTTTTTGCTTACGAATTATTAATAATACTTACTACACCTGAATTTCATTCAATAAAGTATTTAATACCATTATTAGTAATTATTAGCTATGTGCAGATTTTATCTTTCGTATATACAAACCAAATTTTATTTGCCGGCAAATTAATTTACAATTTACCTATCTCAATTTTATCATTAAGCTTAAATATAATATTAAACGTAATTATGATACCATTATATGGGGTTGTAGGCGCTGTTGTTGCAACAATGATTTCTAAATTATTTAATTCTGGTATTTCTGTTTATTTTGGCAATAAAGCGTTTCCATTAGATATTAGTTTAAAACAGAATTTGGTCATTATTATCAGTTTCACAATATTGATATTTACGATTTATCCATTGATGTATTATGTTGAAAACATAATATCACTATTTATTATTAAACTTCTTATTGTATTAACAATATGTATTTTTGCTATTTATTACAATTATCTTAACCCTAAGAACATAATATTAAATATTTTATCTAGGAGTTAGAGTATTATTCCAGGGTGATATAAAATTAAAAAAAACATCATTATCATTATAATAAATATTCTTATAAAGATTTTATTTTTCAACAAAGTTTCATAAACTAAGCAAATAACATACAGCATGAGAGGGAAAATAAAATATGAAACCCTGTCAAATTGGTTACCAGGAATAAGAAAATATAATATAGACATAAAGATTACTAGTACTGCATTAAATTCTAAAATATACTTTAAATATTTCTCAAATCTTATTCTCTGAAAAAAAATTATAAATATAATCATTGACGTCGTTATATAAATGAATGACAACATAATAAAAGATTTTAGATCTCCTAAATCAATGCCAAATCTATTATCTGAAAAATTGACAATACCGTATAGCACAAAAACAATAGACATGAATGTAAAGACAATTTTTACTAAACTATTTTTAAATAAATATAAAAAAGGTAATAAAACAATTGCTCCATTATGTGATAGAAGAGATAAAAAGAAAAATACAGTTCCTTGTATTCTTTTAAAGTTTAGTAGATAAGTAAAAGCAAGTAGCCCTAAAGCCATTGCAAAATACTGTCTTAAAGCTATTTGCATACCAAATAAGAAAGGGAACAAAACTATCATTAAAAATCGTAAATAATTAAAACTTTGCTTATCCGTAACGTTGAAGTTTTTGTTTAAAAATAATTGCAGTTGACTAACTGATGCATATATTAAGATACCTATAATTATGTCAAGAATTATAAATGTGATATTAATATTATTAGAGATAAAGTAAAATAATTTTAAAGAACCCCAAAATATGAATTCTCTTGTATAGTACCAATAAGCATAATCTGAACACCCATCAATATTAAAGCAAATTAAGATTTTATTTTTCTCAATTATATTAATATATCCTTGAAGATCTGAGTCAAAATCAAATTCTAAAAATGTACGAGTTATAATAGAAAAACAAGAGATTATTATTAACCAAACTAAAAAAAAAATCTTTTGATTAATTAAGAAATTTGGAAATATTGCGAAGAAAATTGATACAAAATAAATTAAATATATGGAGAGTGAAATTACATCCATCTTTTCAAAACATATTATATATGTTGCAAATATTTGCGTTCAATGTTTAGGATATCAATAAATAAATATTAAAATATTACCCAAAACTAAGTAAGCTTTATATATCATTAATAGAATTAAGCCATGAATATAATTTTTTTTGTAGAGAATAATCGTGCAGGGGGAGTGGATACATTTCTAATTAATCTTATTAATGCTTGGCCATCAAAATCAGATAATCTTATTTTATTGTGTAATAAGTCACATCCCGGGATTGTATTTATAAAAAAATCATTACGAAGGAAAATTAAAATCAAAACTCATCAGATACCAATAAGTCATAATATTGTTAAATATTACCTCAGTAAATTACCTATATTTTTAAAAAAAATTTGTGGTCAATTACTTAGATTATTCTTAAGCTATTATCAGTATAAAGAATTAAAAAAAATTTTCAAAATGATCGACGCGGACCGTTTAATGGTTATAAATGGCTCATATCCAGGTGGGGAAACTAGTAGACTGGCAAATATTGCTTGGTTAAATGTTAGAAAGAAAAAAAGTATTCATAATTTCCATAATTTAGCAATTAGACCTAGAAAATTAACAGCGTTCTACGAAAATTACATTGACAAATTGTTGTTAGGTTCAGTTTCGTCTATTATTGGTGTTTCAAAGGCTTGTTCAGGCTCAATTAAAATAAGAAAGACTTTTACAAATTACAGAAAAATATCGACCATTTATAATGGGATTCCTCTACCTGGTAAAAAAGAAAATCACACTTTTCAAATAAGAAAAAAAGCTAAAATAAAAAAAGGTAAAATTTGTGTTATGCTCGGCACTTACGAAGAGCGTAAGGGTCATGATTTTTTGTTTAATTCGTTTGAAATTATTTGGAAAAAATTTCCAGATACACACTTAGTTGTATTTGGAGATAGCGATGAGGCAGATTTTGAGAGAGTAAGTAAATTAAGATTAAATAAAAAATCAAAAAATAATATTCACCTTTTTAGATATATACCAGATGGTTCTAAATTGATAAATCAAGCAGATATATTATTAGTATCTTCTCAACATTCAGAATCATTCGGATTAACAATAGTTGAAAGCATGATTAGAAAAGTTCCAGTAGTATCAACTAATATAGGGGGGCTTTCAGAGGTAATAGGAAAAAATGGAACTGCAGCATATAAATGCGATCCTGCTAATTACAAAGATTATACAAATAAAATAATAAAAGTTTTAAATAATAAATTAATTAGAGATAAAATTACTAAAAATGGTTATAAACGAGCTAAATCTAAATTTATGGTCGCTGGCATGGCAGAAAAGTACCGACAATTGTTAATACATGACTAATAAAATTATATCATTTCAATAAAGTTATTAAAATAAATGTGTGGAATTTTTGGAATAACTGATTTTTCAAATAATGAAATTTCAAATGAAGACCTAAAGTCACTGTCTAATAGTATGTCACATCGAGGGCCAGACGATGAGGCTTTTTATACAAAAAAAAATGTTGGAATTGGAATGAAAAGACTTTCTATTATAGATTTAAATAATGGAATGCAGCCCTTTTTTAGTAGTGATAAAAAAATATCAGTAGTGTTTAATGGTGAAATTTATAATTATAGAGAAATCAAAAAAGAATTATTAAAAAAAGGATATAAATTTCGCTCTGACTGTGATGTAGAAGTTTTGATACCACTATACATTGAGTACGGAAAAAAATGTGTTCATAAAATTAATGGCATGTTCGCTTTTGTATTGACAGATTTAAATAAAGCAGAGCAATGGATGTGTAGAGATAGGTTGGGAATAAAACCATTATATTACTTTTTCGATAATCAAAGATTTGTATTTTCATCTGAGCTGAGTGGAATTGCTAAGCTATGTAATGTTGGTTTATCAAAAAAATCTATTTTACAGTATCTCGCATGTTCATATATACCAGCTCCTTTTACAATTTATAAAAAAATAAGAAAGGTTATGCCTGGAGAATCAATAACATTAAATATCAATAAGAAAAAAGTAGATAAAGACATTTATTGGGATATTAAAAATTTTGAAACTAAGAATATTAAAAATGACAAAGCAAAAGAAATTCTGCTAGAGCTTATGTCAAACTCAGTAAAAAATCAATTAATCAGCGATGTTCCACTAGGAGTCTTTCTCAGTGGCGGTTTAGATAGCAGTATCATTTCATTGTTTGCGAAAAAACATTCAGATCTAAAGTTAAATACATTCACCATAAATTTTGAACATAAATCCTCTAAAGATACAGAAAATGCAGAATTCATTAGCAGAAATATAGAATCTAATCATTTTGAAATTAATCTTAATGCAAAAAATCAATTAAGTATCATCAATGAGTTAATTCAATTTATGGATGAACCAATGGCAGATAGTGCAATTGTACCGACATATATGGTTTCAAAATATGCAGAAAGTAAAGGAATTAAAGTCTTGCTTTCAGGAGCGGGTGGGGATGAAATATTTGGAGGTTATAATAGGTATTTCACAAATAGAGTTGGCACAGCTGCATGGTTTGCAAATTTATCAGCAGTAAGTAGATTATTATTCTCAAAACTTATTGGGAATTTAAAGAAATCTTATAGATATAGATTTGACAATTCCTCAAGAAACTATGCAGCAAATATCTCTGGCATAAATTATTCTTTTTTTAATGATATTCTAATTAAAGAAAATGATTTCGAATATATAATTTCATTTGTAGATGATCATTTCAAAATTTCTGGCTCAAAAAATATTTATGATAAAATGTATTTCGATCTAAAAGATTATTTGCCAAATAATATATTAATGTTAACTGATCAAGCTACTATGGCATCCTCAGTTGAGGGGAGAGTTCCATTAATTGATCACAGAATCGTCGAATTTTCTTTTTCTATTAACAGAAAAATAAATTTACTTAATAATAATGCAAAAGGTTTATTAAAACACTCAATTAAAAATACATTTCTTGATAAAATTATTAATCAAAAAAAAGAAGGATTTAGCGCTCCAATCAATAAATGGACTGAAGAAATGATAGAGGAAATTAAAAATGAACTGTTAAATAATTTTTCTGAACAATTATATGAAATAGTAAATAAAAATAAATTAAACAATATCTTAAAAACAAAATACCATAGAAAGGGTTCATCATCATCAATATATTCACTTTTTGTTTTGAATAAATGGCTAAACGAAAAGTATTGGTATAATAATTAGTAATTAATGTTTCCTTTAAATGAATTAAAAAATTTTTTTATCTATTTTATTTTTAGAAAAAAAATTCTTGTTGATATAAAATTTTATTTCTTGATATTATATAGAAAATTATTTTATAATATTTGTAGAAATTCATATCATTACTATCCAAAAAATATTAGGAGTCATTTGTCTAATATAAAATTTGATAATTATAATTATATTCAAAAACAAAAAAGAATAAAAAAAATAGGAAAAATTGAATTTTCTATTATTAATAAAAAATTTACTTACACAAATAGTAAAATATGGAGAATGAAATTTGATGACCCCGAATTTACAATGTATTTGCATCGTTGGAACTGGTTGCTATTATCAGATCCACATCCAGAAAATAATGATCTACAATGGGGAGAATTTCTAATTAAGTCTTATTTATTTGAATTAACGCCTATCTCCTCTGGTATTGCTAATGAGAGCTATTCTGTTGGTGAGAGAATTTCAAATGTATGTTTATTTTATAGAGAAAAAACTAAAAGTTGGAATAACTTACCAGAGGATATTTACGAAGCGGTAAGAATTATGTCTTCACACTTAATAAAAAATTTAGAATTCTATCCAGGTAAATTAACAGGAAATCATATTTTAAATAATGCAAGAGCTTTGATAATTGCTGGGCATATATTAAAAATTAGAGAGTATATAAGAATTGGTCGAATTATATTAACTTCTTTTCTCAAAAATCATTTTGAGGATGATGGTTTTTTAATTGAAGGCTCTACTCATTACCAGTTCTTAATTGCAAGGTGGTTACTTGAAATCAGAATGATTTGTGAAGACTATGGTGATTTTAAAACATTAGATAAAATGAATCCAATTATTATAAGTATTGTTGAAAAGTGTAAATTTTTTTTAGTAAGTGACACACAAAAAATTATACCATTGATTGGCGATATATCACCTGATTGTTCAGTTGAATGGTTATTAGATATATGTGAGTCTCCTCTCAGTAATTTTAATAAAAGACATACAAAACAAAAAAAAGTTAAAGGGTGGGCATGTCTATATAAAGAATGGAAACCAAATAAAAACTATCTCTGGGAACAGAAAAGAAATAATACCAAATTAAAAAATAATTGCCCTGTTTGGAGTAAGTATAAGTATCAAAACTGGACTATATTTTTACATAATGAATTAAAACAAAATTTACCAATAGCATCCCACTCACACTATGATTTTGGATCGTTTGTTCTTTTCTATAAAGATAAAGAAATAATAATAGATCCAGGTAGAAAAAACTATCTTAAATCCTGGGATGACTATTCACTGCCTACTGCACATTCAACAATATGTATTGATGGAATGCCGCCAATGTTGAGGAGGGGAGAAAAAATATTTCCTGGATATTATGGTAAATCTTTTTTTCGAATTTATTCACGTAATTATGCAAATAGCCTATGTATTAAACTTAGGCATAATGGTTTTAAAAGAATAAGAAATTCAGATATTATACATGAAAGAACTTTTAAAATTACCAATAAAAAGATATTTATCAAAGATGATATAAAGGGATCTAATTTACATAATCTAGAGTACTATTTTCACTTTTCTAATTTACTATTAAAAAATAAAATTAATAAAAGTAATAAAATCAAACAGACAAAATTAATAAAAGATTTAAAATTGAATTTTAATGTTTGCCAAGTAAATTCTACCAAAGATAAAATTAAACAAAGTGCTTTTAATATAATGCTGTCTTCAAGATCAAAAAATTATAACCATGATGAATGTTCGATTATCGTTTATGATAAACTTAGAGTTGTCCTCCCTATTCAAATCAGTTACGATATCGAATTGACATCATAATGTAATGACAAAATTTTGATTAAAATATCAGTTGTTTGTCCCACTTATAATTCAAAAGAATTTGTGGAAAGGACTATATTAAGTCTAATAAACCAAACTGAGAAAATTGATGAAATTATATTCTCGGATGATGGGTCCACTGATAATACAATTGAGAAAATTGAGTCTTACTTTGAAAAATTGCATTCTAAGATTGATTACACGATTATAAGAAATAAACATGCTGGACCAGGCGCAGCTCGAAATGCAGGCATCAAAATAGCAAAATATAATTGGTTAGGATTTATCGATTCAGATGATTTATGGGAACCTAATAAAATAGAAAAAATTAAAGAAGCTATTAATAAGAATTCAAATTATAATTTTATTTGTCATAACGAGTATTATATTAAATCAAATCTAATTAGAAGAGCAGTTTATTATTCCAAAAAATACCATCAGAATAAAAGTTTAGTCAAACAGCTATATTTGTCTAATAAATTCTCAACGTCAGCTATTGTTTGTAAGAAAGAATTATTTTTAAACGAAAAAAACTTTTTCAATGAAAGTTTATCTTCCTCTCAAGATTATGAACTATGGTTACGAATATCTCCACTTCTCAAAGTGTTATTTTTAGATGATGTACTAGGGAGTTACGTACTTCGAAAGGGCAGCATTACTTCAGGAAAATTATCAATAAGATATTTAAACGAACTTAAAATAGCATTATTACACAGACACAAGGTTAATATCATATATTTTTTATTAAAAATAATATTAATATCTATAAAATATTTCTTTTATATTATAAAAAAATTATTCAATTGATATGCTTATACCTGCTAATCCTCTAGTCAAAAACGCAATTAGACCATTGGAAAAAAATTCTTTAGTTTTTCCTTGGGATAGAGGTTTTTTTTCAAATAATGGCACAACAGCAATTATTCTTACACTAAAAGAACTTGGAATCAAAAAAGGCTCTAGTATTGCTGTGCCAGCGTATATCTGTAACTCTGTACCTAATTCTTTAATTAAATATGGATATATTCCTATTTATTTTGACATTGAAAAAAATTTTATACCAAAAAATGATAAATTAAATGAGTTGATTTACAATAAAAAAATAAAAGCTCTAATACTCATAGAATATTTTGGTTTATTTTCTAATAAAATAAATAGATTAATTAAAGATATAAAAGCTAAAAATAATTTAAAGATTATTCTTGATCGATGCCACTCATCATTTAGTGGCGAATTAAAAACATCACAATTATATAAAATAGATGCAATAGTCTACAGTCATAGAAAAACTGTGAGAGTGATTGACGGTGGATGCCATTTAATATTAAGTAAAACTAATTCACCTAAATCACATGAAATAAAAAATATATCCAAAATTTCCACATTTTATATTTTTTCTTGTGTAGAAAAATTTATTTATAACGCAAAATTAGTAAATGTATATTCTGAACTAATTTATAAAATTCGAAATTTATTAAGAAACTTTTTTAAAAGTGAATATCCTATTATTAAATTACAAAATAATAGCCAGATAAGTAATTATTTATATTCTATTTTAAGTGATAAAAATCACATACAAAATATTATAGATAAGCGAAGATTAAATTATAATTTTTTAATAAGTAAACTTTCTAAGTATGAAAATAAATATTTTAAGCTTGTCTGTAAAAAGCTCGACATAAATGAGACTCCCCAAGTTTTACCACTACTCGACGCTAAAGGAGGGTTAGTTCCCTTTCTTAGAAAACATGGTATAGGGGCATATCATTGGCCTGACTTTGAATTGCCAATTTTTATAAGGGAAAATGAAATTATGTATTCAAATTCAAATATCTACAATAAATCCCTAGTTTGTATTCCGATACATCAATCACTAAAACTTAATCATCTTGAATATATAATAAGAATAATAATTAAATGGTTTAATTATGATTAAAAGTGCTTGGATATCACGTATTGATTATAAAAAAATGTTAAATAAAGATTTTTATCATTTTAATAGTATATACTACCAGACTATATGGCATGAATTACTAGAAAAAACTTTTAAAATTCAAGTAAAATATATTAAAACTTTTCGTGATAATGAAAATGTACTTTGCCTGACACCAGTTTGTGTAAAAAGAAAATTCTTTTTTACACTTATTGGAAGTCCATTAAGTGGTCTAAATACAATTTATACAGGTCCAATTTTCATAAAATCTTTGACTAATATTCATCAAAAAGAAGTTTTTTCTTCCTTTAACAAACTGTTATTAAGTCTTCGCCCAAGCTATATTGAGATAGGAATGCGCAATTCAAAGTTTTTGTCAGATGACTTTACAAGTTTCGTTGTAAATCATAATTATAAATACATGCAATATCCAACTTTACATATTTGCTTGGAAAATACAGAGGAATTTATTTGGAATAATTTTCAAAGTAGAGCTAGAAATATGATAAGAAAGTCTCAAAATAAAAAAGTCAGTATTAGTGAAGTGGATATAAATAGAAAGTGGTTAGAAAATTATTATGAAATGCTAAAAATCACATTTCATAAACAAAACCTTGAAGTTCCACATCCAAAAAATTTTTATTTAAATTTAGTTAAAATTAAAAATAATTGTTTAAAATGTTTTACTGCTTCCTCAGGAAATAAAGAAATTGCTCATGCAATATTTTTAATTGATGACAGACAATTTTTATTTCTATCAGGAACCGCGAATTCTGAAGGATTAAAATTTGCTGCTCCATCTCAAATTCAATGGACTGCTATAAAAAAAGCTAAGCAATTAGGTATGAAAAATTACGATTTTGGAGGTATTGGAATAAAAAAAATTGATAAATTTAAAATGAGTTTTAATGGAAAGCCATCTCACTACCATAGATGGACTTACAAAGCTTTTTCATTTTCAATTATATTTAAATTAGCATTATTTTTAAATAAGTTGAAAATAACAAATATAAAAATTTAATAGTTTATTTATTTCAATTTTTTTAATGTTAAAGCTAAAATGTAATAATTAATTAAATATAATAAATTTAAAATGATATAAGCAAAAAAGAAATTTATTGAGCTAAAAACAAAGTAAATTATTACAAAAATCAGAGATAAAGGAAATAGTATCAATAAAGAAGTGAGTGAATTATAGAACGTATAGCTAAAACGATTTTTTAATTTAATTTTAATTATTTTGTATAGAATAAAATGTAAATGCAAATCATCTGGTTCAAAGGGTGATTTGCCTTGTGACAATCTTCTCAGTGATGTAAATAAAACCTCAATAACAGGATAAAAAATAAGGCAAGCAATTTCAAATTCATTCATTAAACCTTCTTTAGAAGCAAATATGCAAATACTTCCAATGAGAATACCTAGAAAGTAAGCACCTCCATCACCAGTTAAAATTTTTCCAGAAAAAAAATTAAAAATAAATAATGCAAGAATCGAAGTAAAACACAATGAGGAAATTAAATAGATATAATCAGACTGGTTGTAAGAATGTGCTAATAAAATTAACGTAATTAAAAGTGACATTCCAAGAAGCAAACCATTTGTGCCATCAACAAAGTTAAATCCATTTATTATTAATAAAAATCCTATTAGAATAAATAAAAATGCAAACAATGTATTGTAACTTAGAAAAGTTGAAAGCAAATGATATTCGAAATTTAAAATGTAAAAATTTTGAAATGCTACATAAAAACTTATTATTAAGATAAGTAAAAATAATCTTAAATAATTATTAATTGATAGAGTTAAGTCTTCTACTAATCCTAAGATTAGGATTAAAAAAGAAAAGAAAATTAGAAAAAAAAACTGTTGAAAATCGATAAATGATAATAAAATTAAAAGACTTATAAAGCTTAAACCACCAATTCTAATTGTTGTAAATGAATGAATTTTTCTTTCTTCTATAGATTTTGACTCATTTAGATATCCCACTTTTTTAGCGGATGCGAAAATACAAAAAATTAAAGTTATTGTTAAAAAAAAGTTTAATATGTACATTATCTACTCGATTGATTAATACTATAAATAATATTCTCAATTAATTAAAAATATATAATATTACAATTGATCAAAAATATAGATAATTACTTCATTATTCCCGCTTTTACCAACTCAAAATTTTTTTAATAATTATATAAATATTATTTATTTTTTGCCTATAGGATTTCTTTTACATTTCTACAAAATTAATAAAAAAGATAAGTAGTATGATATTGAATTATTAAGCATATCATGTAGATTAAATTTACTTATGAAACAAAAAGATGAATTATCAATTGATATAATTTTGCTATTTAATTCGATTATACGATACTCTAGATTTATATTACTATTTAATATTATTTTAATTCTAGCATCTTACTTAATCATAGAAACATTGCATAAAGACACTTTCAAAGAATCTTTTGTAATAGGCCCTATAAATAAAAAAGATATGCAGACTTATGATCATATTAAAGTTTTAAATGACCAAATTTCAAGTTCGATTGAAGATATTTCAAGGAAATACGGTAAAATATTTTATGATTTAGAATTAATAGAAAATAAATCCTTTATGTCCAAGTATGGTGTTTCAGAACTAGATAGTAATACTATGGTTATAGATTTGTTTCTTATATTAAATGATAATTTTAATAGTGATAGTAATAATAAATTTTCAAACAATATAAAATTTTTAGTGCCTGAATTAGACAGGTCTATTGCAGATATAAAAGGAATTGATGCTCAGGCATTTCATACAATTGAGATTTCAGGATACGTCGATAATTATGAAGAAATAAAAAATGTTGCAATGAATTCATTTCATTTATCCGAAAAAAAGTTAGAAAAATACTACAAAACAATATTCTCAAAAAAAATTCAAGTATTTAGAGATTTATTAAAATTCAAGTTATTGAGCTTAGAAAATGAAATCAAAAACTTGCAAACATCAATTGATGAAAATAACAATATAAAATATAAATTTTTAAAACAGCAACTGGAAATTGCGAAAAAGCTTGGTATTGAAAAAAATCAACTTTTGGATGTAGTCGTAGATGATAAT
>MDTG01253405.1_pt1 | contig 28904 bp, 26 predicted proteins | sample 811421 | NCBI WGS metagenome assembly MDTG01 (sample SAMN05326645, study PRJNA326480) | marine metagenome | isolation source: seawater | place: Pacific Ocean: South East | collected 2011 | reverse complement strand
TGATAGCCAAATTGCTCACGAAAACCGTAGCTAAGTGGTCTTTTAGCGATATGCTTTACAACCTCTTCACGGCTATAATCCGTGCCATACCACAAAAGGTCACCATCAAATGTGATCAAACCACTCCTATGGCATAGAATGTCTTCCACTGTGATGTTTTCGGTGGCATATAGGTCATGCAGCTTGAAATCTGGCAAATGCTTTTTAACTGGATCATCCCAATCCAACTTACCTTCTTCCGCCAATACCGCTATCGCTGCTACAGTAAACGCCTTTGAGAGGCTAGCAATAGCAAATAATGTTTCTTCATTTGGAGCCTTAGGCTGAGCTTTCGACTTTTTACCATAGCCTGATCGCATCACTACCTTTCCATTGTCAATAACCATGACATAGGTGCCCGGAACGTTAAAGTCTTGTGTTGCTTTTTCGAAAAAGCTTTCAAACTCTGATGCGTTTGATTGCGCAAAGAGCTCAATACTACATAAGAGAGTAACTACGAAAAAAAATGATCTCACATCGTCAATTTAAGAAACGAAGATATGCGGCAGATGCCCTCTAATTATGATCAACTTTGACGATGTTGGCGCTGCCGATCAACTCTTCATCCTGAAATAAGCTGATAATGTATTGTCCATCGGGCAGAGACCCTAAAGAAATAGACTCCACATTAGATGTAATTCTTTGGTCTAGAACTAGCGCTCCGCTCACATCAAATAGTTTGATTCTGTTTGCCAGATCCTGCGAACCCTGAATCTGAATGATATCTTGTGTAGGGTTTGGATAGACCTTCACTTGTTCAGGAAGGCTCTCGTTAATTCCAGCAGGAGGAACAGTCACAAAGAGATTTGACACACCAACGCAACCAAACTCATCAGTCACAGTGAGTGAATAGACCCCTGGTTTAGAAACGATAATTACATCATCTGTTTGTCCATTGCTCCACTTATATGTCTGAAAACCGCCTTCCGCAGTTACCCTTGTTCTATCTACTGGCTCAAACTCTGTGGTAATAGTTGGTACAGGTATCAAGTGAAAAACCACTTCCGCAGTATCTGTGATTATACAACCAAGGCTGTTTGTTACAGTTATGAAATATGGTCCTTTTTGATGAACCATTATCGAGGAATCAAGTCTTAAACTTGGCCAACCCAGTCTATTCCAGAAATAAGAGTTATATGTTTCTTGCGTACCAAGCTCAAATGTATCGCCCTCGCATCCGTGCACAGGATTGTCTGGGGTAAACTGAACTGGAGGAAGTGGCACTATTTCTAACCAACCGCTATCTACACCAACGCAACCAGTGCTATTATCTGTCATGGTGACACTTACCCAACCTTCTTCGTTTACAGTTATATTGTTATTTGCGCTACCATCGTTCCATAAGAAGGCGCAAGTGTGGCAGGCACTAATAAATGTTCTTGATTGACCTGCACATATCGTATCGTTTTCCACGTTACTCACTGGTTCTGGCAATATGTCAAGGAAAATATTTGATGTGGCCCCACACAGCGTTACAGGATCATATGCCGTAACTACATATGTACCCGCCTCTGATACAGTAATTGATGTAGTGGAATCGCCCGTGTTCCAAACAAAATCCACTCCCGCAGAATTTGAAGATGCATTAAGTGTAAACGTTGGTCCAAAGCAAAAAGTAGTATCCTCTGGCAATTCGTTTATAGTTGGTTTGGTAGAGCCTAGGCATCCATAAACTTGAAACATAATAGCGTCATAATCTTGATCAAGGCATGTAGGCTCATCGATATCAGTCCAAGCCGTACATCCTGCATTATATCCACCAAAAGGGTTTTCCCACTGGGCTTTATTTTCAAACCCCAGCGAATCTAAATACCAATACCAAGGGGTTTGACTGAAGACAAAATTTCGAGCGGAAGCAGCTAACCAATATGTACCCGCAATCAATTGGATTGGCGTGCTCCAAGATGCTATGATAGTACCGTCTAGTCCTGGGTCTAGGTCTTCAGAAATAACTTCGGTAAAAACCTGTGCACCAATAGCTCCATTATTGTCTTCATAGATTGTGATGTTTATACCTACTGAGTCTATGGTGCCAGTGCTATTATCATAAAATCCAAGGAGTGATACCGAATCAATGTACCAAGTCTCCCCAGCTGGAACGGTAAAATCATCCGCTAAGCGACAGTCTAAGGTTGTAAACAAGTGGTCAACGGCTAATACTCCATTCGTAGTTTGACCGCTCGTCTGATCAAAAATAGCAAACTGCGCATTGACATTAAATGAGATAGTGATTAAAAAAAGATAAAGCTGTTTCATGGTATACATCTTAGTTTAAAACGTCCATTAATTAGGGGCCGTCTAAGTAACTAAGTTATGTCACATTTTAAGACCTTGCTGCCCTCTATTATGTTGTACAAAAAAATGGCCTCCCAAAAGGGTAGCCATTTTTCGGTTAGTTAGCCCAGTCTAGTTGGCCATATTAATGGTAAAGACCTTAACACCATCAAGAATAGTTAATCTTACAGAATCTCATTAATCATTTAAATATTCAATTCAGAAACTTTGAGGTTTAGTTTATCAGTAACAGCGCGCGCAACGCTATATTCGCCATCAATCTCAATTAAATGTGTCAGAGGCTTTAGTCATCATACCCACTTATAACGAGAAGGAAAATGTGGAGCGCATGATCCGAACCGTCTTCGCTCTACCTGCTGAATTTGACCTTTTGATCGTTGATGACGGCTCTCCAGATGGTACCGCAGAAATCGTAAAATCACTGATTTCTGAGTTTCCCAGTCGGCTTTATATTGAAGAGAGGACCGGAAAGCTAGGTTTAGGCACGGCTTATATTCACGGTTTTAAGTGGGGGCTTAAACGGGCGTTTGAGTACTTCTTTGAGATGGATTGTGATTTTTCTCATCCACCAGATGACCTATTGAAGCTTTATATCGCAGTGAAAGACGGAGGTGCAGATGTGGCAATAGGATCACGATATGTAAAAGGAGGAAAAGTGGAAAATTGGCCAATCGGCCGTATACTCATGTCGTATTTTGCATCGGTCTATGTTAGGATGGTGCTGTGGATGAATGTGATGGACACAACTGCTGGATTTAAGTGTTATCGTAGAAGTGTGTTAGAAACGATTGACTTAGATTCTGTAAAGTTTGTGGGTTATGCATTTCAAATTGAAATGAAGTATCGCGCTTGGCGAAAGAAATTTCAGCTTGTAGAAGTGCCCATCACATTTACGGATCGAGTTGCGGGTTCTTCTAAAATGAGCACAGGCATCTTCAAAGAGGCGTTTTTCGGTGTATTGCAAATGCGATTTACTATTTGAAAATGAAATTGATTAAAAATGCCCGAATTATTAACGAAGGGCGGCAGTTTACGGGTTCTATATTAATTGATGGAGAAGTCATCCAGGATGTCTTTTCAGAGCTAACTCCGACTATGGAGGGTGTTGAATTAATTGACGCAACTGGTTTAATCTTAATACCAGGGGCAATTGATGATCAGGTGCATTTTAGAGAACCAGGGCTAACACACAAGGCGGAGATTTACACAGAGGCAAAAGCAGCCGTTGCTGGTGGAGTAACCAGCTACATGGAAATGCCTAACACAAACCCCCAAACAACTACACAACAGGAGCTTGCTAAGAAATTCCATCGGGCCTCTGATGTGTCATTGGCCAATCACTCTTTCTTCTTTGGTGCCACAAACGATAATATCCATGAAGTTTTAGCTACCGATCCAAATAATGTTTGTGGAATCAAAATTTTCATGGGTTCTTCTACAGGAAACATGCTTGTTGATGATAAAGAAACTCTTTCGAATATTTTCTCTAGAACAAAATTGCTGATCGCTACCCATTGCGAAGATGAAGCAATCGTCCGTGCAAATGCAGCGAAAGCTAAGGCACAGTTTGGAGATAACGTACCCATTACACAACATACAATTATTCGAAGTGAAGAGGCATGCTACTTATCATCTAGCAGAGCTGTACGCTTGGCAACCGAATTCGATACTCGATTACATATTTTGCATATTAGCACAGCTAAAGAATGTTCACTCTTTCGGAATGATATTGCGCTGACCGAAAAGCGTATAACAGCTGAGGCATGCATACATCATCTATGGTTCAGCGACGAAGATTACAACACTAAAGGTTCGCACATAAAATGGAACCCTGCGGTTAAGAGAAGCTCTGATAGAGACGAGATCTGGCGAGCAATACTTGACAATAGAATTGATGTGATTGCCACAGATCACGCGCCACACACACTTGAGGAAAAAGCTGGAAATTATTGGTCTACTCCGGCAGGAGGACCTTTGGTGCAACACTCAGTGCTCGCCATGATGGATGCGGTTAAGAAAGGACAGATCTCGATAGAGCTCATGGTCGAAAAGATGAGTCACGCCGTTGCCGATTGTTTTCAAATCAACGGTCGGGGTTATTTGAGGCCTGGATATTATGCAGACTTAGTGTTAATAGACCCAAACCAAGCCACCACAGTTGCTAAGAATAACCTATTTTATAAATGTGGTTGGTCACCATTTGAAGGGCACACCTTCGGCTCAAAAATTGTAAGCACTTATGTAAATGGCCACCGAGCGTTTCATGATGGTGCTTTCGATGAAAGCATCAAAGGCCAGGCACTTACATTTTCAAGATGAGAATTTTAGGTTTTGCTCTAATTCTCGTGGTTCTTGGTTGTTCAAATACTGAAAAGCCTATCCGAGAGCGCCCATCATATGTGATTTCTGAAGACTCCATGGCTAACCTAATTGCGGAACATTACTTGCTCAACGCCATTTCTCAAGACCGGGAGGTGCGTAAAAAGAGGTTAACCGACTTTGTCAAGATAGAGCAAAAGCAACTGTATGATAGTTTCAACATCACACAGGCAAAGTTTGATACAAGCATGCAATATTATCTCGAAGACTATAGTGATATGATTAAGCTACATCAAACAGCAATGGAATTGCTCAGTGCTCGCATGGCTGAACTTAAAGCCTCTGGTGCCGATTCATCACGAATCGAACCTAAGATCTCTCTAGAAAAGCTTGAGACCCGAAATAAAGGAGGCTAGTGTTGATCTAAGTATTGAGTTACCGAGTTATGCACAGCCTCTTCTATTGATTGAAAGATAAACCCAGTGTCACGAGCGCGTTCATTGCTATAAACCACAGTGCGTTTCGCTGAGCTTATGTTTTCGGACGATATAAAAAAAATATTCAAGCCTAACGACTCTACAAATTTTATAACCCCTTTTGCCATACGGAGCAAATAATTGGGCACCTTAATCTTTGGTTGTTGTGACCCAAATTTTTTCGTGATTAATGTGAAAAGACTTTTAAACGAAAGGTTTTCTGACACCAATAAATATTGTCCATCAAATCTTTTTTGTTCTACTGATGCTATGGCGAATTTGGCGACATCACTTGCAGACACAAAACCATTGCCGCCTGGTGGATAAAAAAGCATCCCTTTTTTGCAAGAAGTTATTATAGTTGTACTGCTCTGGCCCCAGTTTCCAGAACCAATAACCACCGCCGGATTCAATATTACGGCATTCAAACCTTCTTCCCTTCCTCGCCAAACCTGAAACTCTGCCAATCGCTTACTAAGACTATATGCAGACCTGTGTTTATCTGTAGTCCACTTGCTTTCTTCGTTCAGCTTACCATTGATTTTTTCGTCACCTATGGCCGCCGTTGAACTCAAATAGCAGAGTGTATCCACTTTGTATTTAAGGCAGCGGTCTACGATGTTGGCCGTGCCTTTTACATTGACTAACTGCATGTCTAATGCTTTTTTCTGATCAAACGAGACGAGCGCAGCGCAGTGATAAACAACACTACAATCTTCAACTGCTTGTCTTATCGAAACAGGGTCGAGCAAGTCACCTTGAATCCATTCAATCCTGTCACGCTCGGCATTTGCGTCTTTCAATACTCGATCAATTACAACGCTTGTATCTGAACGCATTAAGATTCGAACCCGCTCGCCTCGATTAAGTAATTGTTGTAAAATTTGAGAACCGACTATCCCTGAAGCCCCAGTTACTAAGATCATTTCCTCTTAGGGTAGATTCATTTCAGGAATGTCTCCATTCGCGATCAATCTACCTTCTGTGGCAGCTTTTATTTCATCAACCGTAACTCCTGGGGCGCGCTCTAAAAGCCTAAAACCGCTATCTGTCACTTCAAGTACCGCTAAGTTAGTCACGATTTTAGTCACGCATTTTGTTCCTGTCAATGGCAGTGTGCACTGCCGAAGAAGCTTTGACTCCCCCATTTTATTGGTGTGCATCATGGCCACAATAATGTTTTCTGCGCTTGCAACTAAATCCATGGCCCCACCCATGCCTTTAACCATATAACCTGGAATCTTCCAATTCGCAATATCGCCTTGTTCGCTTACCTCCATTGCGCCCAAAACCGTCAACTGAACATGTCGCCCGCGTATCATAGCAAAGCTTATGGAAGAATCGAAATACGCGGCGCCTGGCAGAGCTGTTATTGTTTGTTTACCAGCGTTAATCAAATCTGGATCTTCAGAACCTTCTATAGGAAAGGGGCCCATGCCGAGCATGCCATTCTCAGACTGAAACTCAACCTCAATACCCTCTGGAATATAATTGGCTACCAGAGTAGGAATGCCAATACCTAAATTGACATAATATCCATCTTTCAGCTCTCGAGCAATTCGCTGTGCTATTCCGTTTTTATCAAGACTCATGTTGCTCGGCTTTTCTTACTGTTCGTTGTTCAATTCTGTTTTCAAACGCCTCACCCTGATAGATTCTTTGAACGAAAATTCCCGGTGTATGAATTTCATTGGGGTCTAGCTCACCTGCAGGCACCAGCTCTTCTACCTCAGCTACGGTTATTTTCCCCGCCATGGCCATAGCGTGATTGAAGTTTCTAGCAGTTGCATTGTAGATGAGGTTGCCCGCAGCGTCTCCTTTCCAAGCTTTTACAAAAGCAAACGATGCGTAAAAAGCATGTTCTAGAATGTGAGGCTTATTATTAAACCATCGCACTTCCTTGCCCTCAGCTACCTCTGTGCCATATCCAGCTGGCGTAAAAAAAGCAGGAATTCCTGCTCCTGCTGCACGACATCGTTCAGCCAGCGTTCCTTGTGGAATGAGCTCAACCTGCAGTTCTCCGCTCAACATTTGTCGCTCAAACTCCTCATTCTCCCCCACATAAGATGAAATCATTTTCTTCACCTGCCTTCCTTCAAGGAGCACGCCAAGACCAAACCCATCCACGCCCGCATTATTCGAGATACACGTAAGGTCTTTTACTCCCGCTGCATTAATGGCAGAGATAGAGTTTTCGGGTATTCCACATAAACCAAACCCGCCACACATTATAGTCATACCAGATTTTATACCACTAATGGCAGCTTGAGCGCTAGAAACTTTTTTGTTTAATACCATATCTAATTTGAAAATGGATCTTGTGCATCACCACCACTAAAAGGATTGTTATCGCTAGCTTCATGGCGGCAGTCGAAGTTAGTGTTTTTAAGGCTTTCAGGTATATCAAAAGGTCTAGTGGTGATGTTAAGATCTTCGTTTGCCCACACCTTTTTCATGTAATAGCACAACATTGGTAATGCCGTATTTGTTCCCATGCCATCTCTTGTTCTTAAAAAGCGCACGCTTCTATCTTCTGCGCCCACCCAAACTCCTGTTACCAAATCAGGCACAATACCCATAAACCAACCGTCTGAATTGCCTTGCGTGGTGCCTGTTTTTCCAGCAATCTCAACGTTATGAGGTATATTGTCATATTCTCGGTCATTGTCCCATGAAGTGCGCATTCTAATAGCTGTGCCCATATTCCAGAATTCTCCCGCATGTTTTGGCCCATATTCCCCTGAGGTCACCCCCATCATCATATCAAGCATTTGGTAAGCAATTTCTTCACTCATCACCTCTTTTTCATCTTGTTCGGCCTCATAAATAATGGCCCCTGTGTTGTCTTCAATTCGCAATAAATAAATTGGATCCATTCTTCTCCCTTTATTAGCGAAGGCGCTGTAGGCTGCTGTCATTTCATAAACGCTTAAATCAGCAACGCCCAATGCAAGCGATGGAACTGGGTCAATAAAAGATTCTATACCACATTTATGTGCATATTCTACCGCAGCCTTTGGAGAAAACTTAGTCATTATCCATGCGGTAATGTTGTTTAGAGATTGTGCTAAGCCATATTTCAAGGTCGCTAATTCTCCAGTAAACTCATGCGAATTTCCTGGACACCAATCTTTTTGCATTTCATAATCCTCCTTTTGGAAACAGTATTCAATGTCTGGAACCTTGTAGCACGGGTCAATACCTGACTCCAATGCAAGAGCGTAAACAAAAGGCTTAAATGTGGACCCCACCTGGCGCTTGGCTGTTTGTACATGGTCATAAGCAAAATAATGGTGGTTGATGCCTCCAACCCACGCTCTTACTTGGCCTGAGTAAGGGTCAAGGCTCATTAATCCTGACTGCAAGAAACTCTTGTAATATCGAATGGAATCATTTGGTGAAAGCACTGTATCTATTGTCCCCTGCCAACTGAACACTTTCATTGGCCTCGGTTTATTGAAAATGGGGTCAATGGAGTCAGTAGGAACGATCCGTAATTTTTGATCAAGGCCACATTCATCTGCCTTGCAAACCCAATAATCTACTTCTTCGATGGTTTGTTGAGAAACATATCTTCCTCTCCTGTGGCAATGGTGACATTCTTTCCCCGTAAGCACCCTGTAACGCTCTGTTCTTTTTCGAGCTGAACTCATCACATTTTCAACCTGAGCGTCTGACAATCGAGCAAATGGAAAATTCTGACGTTTTTTAAGCTGTTGGGTGAACATGGGTTGCAGATATTCCTTCAAGTAGCGCTCAACTGCATACTCTGCATACTGCTGCATCCTACTATCAATAGTGGTGTATATTTTTAATCCATCCGCATAAATATTGTAAGGCTCACCGTTGGCTTTCGCAATTATATAGTCATCGGCTCCCTCTTGCTTTTGATTAAGGATTTCACGCACCTTTAACCTTAGCGTTTCTCTGAAATAAGGTGCTATTCCCTCACTATGATTTACCACTTGATAGTCCAAATCCAAGGGCAGTGTTTTTAGTGAGTCAAATTCGTCTCGTGTGATAATTTCATTTCGTAGCATTTGGCCAAAAACCACGTTTCTGCGATGCAATACCGTATCTGGCCTTCGAACAGGGTTAAAGAGAGCGGGGTTCTTCGCCATTCCAGCGAGCATGGCAGCTTGATGTATTTCAAGCGAATCTGGAGTGGTATTAAAGTAAACCGCTGCAGCAGAATTTATTCCAACGGCATTGTTGACAAAATCAAATCGATTGTAATACATCGCTAAAATCTCCTCCTTCGTGTAATACCGCTCTAGTTTAGCTGAAATCACATACTCCTTAATCTTTTGAACTACCCGCCTGAGTTTATTGGTTGATCTATGCTCTGTAAAAAGCATTTTCGCTAATTGCTGGGTGACCGTGCTACCCCCGCCTTTGGAGCCTAAAAAAATCATCGCTCTGATGGTTCCCAAAAAGTCAATTCCTGGATGATCGTTGAAGCGCTCATCTTCAGTTGAAATTAAAGCGCTTATTAGATGTGGGCTGAGGTTTTCGAACCGTGCATTCGTTCGATTCTTGTAGAAATACTTTCCCAGAACTTTACCATCGATGCTATATACCTCACTTGCCAAATCGCTTTTTGGATTCTGAAGGTCTTCGATAGTCGGCATTTTTCCTAAAAGCCCATAGTTCGCGGCTATAAACAGCGAAACAACACTCACTATTCCAAAGAGAAATAGAAGCCAAAACCAAATGATATTCTTTCTCATAAAACGCTGGTTGGTAAGTTATTCACTTGCTTCCGAAATACGTAGCCCGATGTCATAAATTTCGTGAATAGTGTCGGGTCGCATTGCGTGCTGAATTTCAAACTTGTACACACCAGTCTGTGAGAACCGCTGATTAATTTTAAACAACACTTGGTTGTCCAAAATATCTCCTATTCCAGAGCCGTACCACTTGCCTTCTTTAGAGGCAAGCGGGCAGTCCACCGTGTCAACTGTATAAGTATTATTGGGTCTATAGGTTTTGAAAAATACAATAAGGTTTTGATATCTGAAATCTCCGCCATGCCTAACCTGAATGAAGTAGTTGTATGGAGTTTGGATGTCGTTAACTTCCTTTTGGAAAGCAGCTGTTACGCTGTGCGCCCAAGCTTGGTTGTCCACTGGAATTGTTTCATTTAGTAAGCCCGGTTGTCCACAACCATAGAGCATCACAAACAATAAAAAGTACAGATTTCTCAATGTCACTTTTCGACTATGGTTTTGATGGTTTTAAGCTCAGTTTATTCTTATCTCTTTGTTTCTTGATTTTTGATTTTTTACTCTTATCCTTATCGAAACGTGTTAGATCGTCTTGTCCCACAACATTCTCGAAACCCGGTTCAACTGTTTGTTGGAAAACATGACTAAACTCGAGCAAATCTGACACTTCTTTGCCTTTCTCGTTAATCGCTATCACCTCTTTGACCCGATCAATCTTGAGAGGAATAAACTCATTTGGGGCGGATGAGTATGAGTACCACATTAAACCCTTAAAAATGTCGCTTTTTTGATGAAACGCCACTCCTTTTGTAGTCTTCAATTTTATCTTGGAACTTGGAAAGCGCTGCGCCGCGTCCATATATGAGTCCAGCTCATAGTTTAAGCAGCATTTCAGTTTACCACACTGACCTGCTAGTTTCGCCGGATTTATACTTAACTGTTGATATCGTGCGGCTGAAGTAGAAACTGTTCGAAAATCAGTAAGCCAGGTGCTACAACATAGCTCTCTTCCGCAAGAGCCAATTCCTCCAACGCGACCAGCCTCCTGTCTTGAGCCGATTTGTCGCATCTCAACCCGAACCCGAAAGCGGTCGGCTAATATCTTTATCAGCTGGCGGAAATCTATCCTCTGCTCTGCGATATAGGAAAAAGTAGCTCGTGTTTTGTCCGCTTGGTATTCAACATCGCTAAGCTTCATTGAAAGGTTAAATTCTCTGATCATTTGCCTAGTTTTTACTAAGGTTTCTCTCTCTAGAAGTTGAGCTTCCTTCCAAATATTTATATCTTCTTCTGTTGCCTTATGTATGACCTTTGGAGTTAATTTTTGTGATGGGTCAATTTTGTTTTTTTTCATCTGCAGCCTTACCAGCTCACCTATCAACGAAACCACACCAACGTCATAGCCAGGTTTTGATTCCACCGCTACAACGTCACCAACCGAAAGTAAAAGTTTGTCAAAATTTAAAAAGTATTCTTTCCGTGTGTTTTTAAACCTCACCTCTACATACTGGTCCCCAGCGAATCGATTCATTCCTGCGAGCCAATCAAACACCTCTAGCTTGTCGCAACCACTTGTGCCACAATTTCCATTGTTTTTACATCCTTCTTGAGTAGTTCCACACCCTCCGCTACTGCAATTACCGCATCCCATTATGCGCAAACGTAAGTTGATTTAACCATTATCCTCAATCTAGCTGTGTTCCTCATTCTGAGCTACAGTTCTCTTTCCAGAATGAATCAGTCGAATAGCCTTAATACTTGAATCATACCAAACCATCTTTTGATTTAAATTACTTTGAATGTCTTTTATGGCCTCTTCTAAAAGACGCAAAAAGCCTTGAGCATTAGCCCTGTTGATGAAAGGTGAGAAGTCTCTAAAGAATTTTGCCTCATCGCCAAGTAAATTTATCTCACTTTTGATCCATGCCATCCGATAGCAGCGGTCAATTATAATAAGCACCTCTTCGCAGAAATACTTTTGTTCATCACGTGTGTTTTTTGACGTTTTATCACTCCACTTCAGCAAACCTTCAAGGTCTCTAGAGTATGCCAGCCGCATCCAAACTTGAAATTCTTTAAGCCATGGTTCGTCTTCTTCAATCACATGTTTGATTGCTTTACTCACATTGCCGTCTGACCTATTTGCGGAAACCCTTGCCTGATTTTCTGAAGCGTCAAACTGGCTTATTAAAAATTGAGCGAGCTCTTCTTCGGATATTATTTCTTCTTTAAAGATCTGTACACGCGAAACAATGGTTGAAAGTAGTAGCTCAGGGGTGCTTGTAATTATAACAAAGATCGCCTTATCTGTGGGCTCTTCCAGATTTTTGAGAATTTTATTAGCGAACGAGTGGTTCATTTTCTCGGCATGCCAAATAATAAATACACGGTGCCTCCCCGCGTGCGCCTTGAGCGTCAGCTTCTTTCTAATACTTGTTACATCTTCATCGCCAATAAACCCTTGCTTTTTATCAATATCAATAAGCTTATACCATTCTGCAAGGGTTAAAAATGGGTGTTCGATAATCGCCTCTCTCCACTCTGGATAAAAATTGTCTGAAAAACGCTGCTCTGCCCGTTTGAATCTGGAATTTGTATTATTCGGAAAAACATAGTGCATGTCTGGATGCGTATGTTGCCTTGTTTTAACGCACTGCGAACACTCATCACAAGGGTCTCCGCCTTGCCTATTTTCACACAACAACATTCTTGCTAGGTGAATAGCAATCGCAAGGCCCGAACCTCCGGGGCGTTCGTGGATTAGTATCGAATGCGGCACGCGTGACTCATCTACAAGCTGTCGAAAACTGTTGACGATTTTTTTTTGCCCCGGAATTGGATAAAAAGTCATTTAATACTTGTAATGGTTCAAAGTTGCAAATTGGAATCAATATAAGCGCGTAATTTCAATGCCGAGGAACCTTTGGTGTTTAAGTTATTATCTCAAGCGGTTCATTAGAGTTTGTTACAATGGTTTCAAACCACATTTTTGCAGCCTTATTACATACTCAAATGAAAACAGTTGACAGTTTTGACTTTAATGGAAAAAGAGCGTTGATTCGAGTAGATTTTAATGTTCCGCTCGATGAGTCTTTAAACGTTAGTGACGATACGAGGATAAGGGCTGCGCTCCCCACTATCAATAAGATACTCGGCGATGGTGGGTCGATAGTGCTCATGTCTCATTTGGGTCGACCCAAGGACGGACCCGAAGAAAAATTCTCTTTAAATAACTTATCAGAAACCATAAGCAGCTTGTTGTCACGCCCCGTCAAATTCGCAAATAATTGTATCTCAAAGGAGGCCCTAACGATGAGTTCAGAGCTAAAACCGGGTGAGGTGCTCCTACTTGAAAACTTAAGGTTTTATGAAGAAGAAAAGAAGGGTGATGCGTCTTTCGCTAAAGCTTTAAGTAAGCATGGGGATATATATGTAAACGACGCCTTTGGAGCGGCCCACAGGGCTCATGCCTCAACTGCGATAGTGGCGCAATATTTTCAAATTAAGCTCTTCGGTAAGCTTCTCGCTGCTGAAATTCAAAACGCACAAAAAGTGCTTGACAGCTCACAACATCCATTTACAGCTATCATCGGTGGCGCTAAGGTGAGCAGTAAGATTGAAGTCATTGCCAATCTGCTTGGCAAAATTGACAATCTCATTATTGGAGGTGGTATGGCGTATACTTTTATTCGAGCTCAGGGCGGAGAGATTGGCAACTCGCTTGTAGAGCTTGATTTTCTTGATACTGCAAACAAAATCTTGTCCCAAGCAAGGGATAAAGAAGTAGCGGTTTATTTGCCCATTGATTCTGTTGTAGCTAACCAGCTTGACAATAATGCTGAGCGACAAATCCTACAATCAGATCAAATTACATTGGGTTGGATGGGCCTAGATATTGGGCCTGAAGCCATCAAAGAATATGGTGCAGTGATTCAATCAAGCAAAACAATCTTGTGGAATGGTCCCGCTGGAGTATTTGAGTTATCAAATTTCGCGCAAGGAACAAATTCATTAGGGTTGTCAATAGCGGAAGCAACCTCCAAAGGCGCCTACTCATTGGTGGGTGGTGGTGATAGTGTGGCTGCGGCCAAGCGGTTTGGGGTTGCTGACAAGATGAGTTTTATAAGCACCGGTGGTGGTGCAATGCTAGAATTCTTACAGGGAAGAACACTTCCTGGTGTAGCTGCCTTATCAGCAAAGACAAGCTCTATTCTCCTTTAGTTGCTGTTGACGCTTCAAATAGTGGGGTCATTATTTCCTCTGTTTTCTCCATCCAATTGCTTTCGGTTAATACCGGTAGCAAGGTCGGGGCCGTCTTAAGCACGGACTCAAATAACAAGCTATCTTCCGGTTTTGATTTTGTCATCACCGGAACTAATTGATCGAACCACGAAACCACGTTTAGTATGATAGATAAAATCAGCGTCATTTTGATCAATCCGAAACAAGCCCCAGCAAGCTTATTTGCAAGCTTCAGCGCCACAAGGTTTACCGCCCGCTCAATGATCTTGGCTAGTGTATACACCCCAAATACAACCGCGGCAAACGTTATAATAAACGAAACATATCCCGCCCATGTAACTTGCGCTTCAAATACCTCAATGATGTGATCAGCTAAAAGCTCAGAAAAATTCGCCGCGATGTATATACCAGCAATCAAAGCGGCAATAGAGGCTAACTCTATAATAAGGCCCTTCCTAAAGCCTTTCCAACCAGCAAGCGCTAGTGGTATGAAAATTATTATATCCCAGTGATTAAAATTCACTTAGTCAAATATAGATTGGTGAGTCTACGTTGAACATAGATTTGCATAAATGAATCAACAACTCGATTTTGAACAAAACTGGAACCAAACCGTGCAAAAATTCGAATCTCGCTTTGGACAAGAAATTAACCTACGGGCGATGCTTTTTTTAATCGGTCTGAATGAGTTGGGTCAAGGTCCGCGAAAACTCAACAAGGATCAAAAAATCGATGTTATGCACATCGCTATTTGTCACTTATTAGCGCCGTATGGTTATTATAGCTACACTGGGCTGGACCGAGATGGTTGGCCCCACTATGAGCGGAATGAACACTTACCCAGCCTTAAGCCTGTTGAACAAGAAAGGTTGATGAAAGAGGCAATTGTTACCTACACTGCAGAATGGTGATGATTTCTGCAGCAATCTCGTCATTCTCAACTTGAATAAACCCTTCGCCACAAAGTGAATCAACAGAAACCCTTCGTATTTCATTAGGAGGAAGCCCTTCTTTAGTAATCGTTGTATCATATCGTACGGCTCGCACTCTGAGTACCACAGGAAGATCAAAGCTTTCCGTATAAATACCTAATTCGTTTGTTTTACCCTCTCTTATTACCACACATTCGGGTTCCGTACAAAACAATCGTACATTAATTCCCGTTTGCGTAAGACCGGCGTTGTCAATCACTTTAACCTCTGCCGTTCCAGGTCCAGGAGTATTGTCGCAAGCCACAAACCCTACAATTAAAAGTAATGTTATGCCCGCTATAAAAGCTTTCTTGATCATCGTATCAACCTTATTGAGTATTCAAAAGTAAGAATATTCTAAGTCGCTATTTTCGCGCACCTTGTATAATGCAAACGCTCAATGAGTTTAAACGTAAAATCAGATGTTTTTAAGAACTATCATTTTCATTCTTTTTCTAACCCCCGCAACAATGGTCAACGCACAAGAACGCCCTCGAGTAAATATCGAAACCCCCTTAGGAAACATGATTGTGGAGCTATATAACGAGACCCCACAACATCGAGACAATTTTCTTAAACTTGCTAAGGAGGGGTTTTACGATGAAACCATATTTCACCGTGTTATTGAAGGTTTTATGATTCAAGGTGGCGATCCCAACTCCAAGAAGCCGAATGCGCAAGGTTTGGGTAGTGGAGGCCCAGGGTATACAATAGAGGCGGAAATACTTCCTCAGTTTATACATAAAAAAGGTGCTTTGAGCGCGGCGCGACAAGGCGACCAAGTAAACCCAGAGCGCAGAAGCTCTGGTAGTCAATTTTACATCGTTCAGGGAAAGGTGTCTGATGAGCCGTCATTAATCCAAAACCAAGGTCGTTGCAATCAAGCTGTTGCCCAGACTGTGCAGCGTGATTTTTTCATGAACCCTGAAAACAAAGAGTATTTAGACCGGGTGAAAAAAGCTCAAAACGAGCGTGATCAAGTAGCGCTTCAATCACTTTCTGAGGAAATCAGTCCGATGATTGAGCAGATGATGGAAGGCAAAAACTTTGAATATACCCCTGAGCACTTAAAGACATACCAAGAAATTGGCGGGGCCCCTTTTCTAGACCAGCAGTATACTGTGTTTGGTGAAGTAGTTGAAGGCCTCGAGGTAGTAGATAAAATTGCTGTTGTTGCTAAAAATGGAGAGCGCCCTGTGGATGACATCACCATGTCGGTCTCTGTTATTGAATAATTTAGCTTGCCCATGAGTTTCGCAGAACGCATTGAGACGTTAAAAAATCAGATCGAATCAGCACAAGCAACTACAGCTGAGGAGGCGGAAGAGTTTAGAATCAAATATCTCGGATCTAAAGGTGTTTTTAGGTCTCTTTTCATTGATTTCAAACAAGTTACAAGCGAAGAAAAGCGCCTTTTTGGTAAAACCCTCAACCTTTTAAAAACAAGTGCTGAGTTAAAGATTGGTCAGTGGAAAGCTGAGCTTAATACACATCCAAAACCTGACGCTAACATAGATCTCACTCGACCCAGCGTGCTCAATAAGCCAGGCGCTAAACACCCTATTTCAATAATTAAGGATGAGATTATCGAAATCTTTCATACAATTGGTTTTTCTGTGGCTGAAGGGCCCGAAATAGAGGACGATTGGCATAATTTTTCTGCGCTCAATTTTCCACCCGAACACCCTGCGCGTGATATGCAGGACACCTTCTTTATAAAACCCCCAGACCGTGGCGAAGATTTTGTATTACGCACACACACAAGCTCTGTGCAAGTGCGAACTATGGAGACTCAGAATCCACCAATTCGAATAATTGCACCGGGAAGGGTTTTTCGCAACGAGGCGGTCAGTGCTCGCTCGCATTGTATTTTCCATCAAATCGAAGGCTTATATATTGATAAGGGTGTAACGTTTGCCGACATGAAACAAACCTTAGAGTAATTTGCTAAAGCTTTTTTCGGTACGAGCAAAATTCGCCTCCGCCCTTCTTACTTCCCATTTACAGAACCAAGCGCTGAAGTGGATGTGTTTTGGGGGCTCGAGAACGAACGAGACTATCGAATCACAAAAGGCACGGGCTGGCTTGAAGTTATGGGTTGTGGAATGGTAGACCCTGCGGTTTTAGAGTCCTGTGGTATTGACTCAGAAACTTATTCCGGTTTTGCTTTTGGTATGGGTCTTGAGCGAAGCGCCATGCAACGATTTCAAATTCCTGATATCCGGATGATCTTTGAAAATGACGCCCGTTTTTTGAAACAATTTCAATCTGTAATTTGAGGGCGTCTCTTTTTCTCGTCACCACTCTTTTGCTTTTAGAGTTTTGCTTACACCGTTGTTCTATTCCTGAAGAAAGCCCGTCTGAGGCACTAATTGAAGGCTTGCCTTCACCCCAACAAATTGCCGACAGCCTCTCACGGTCTGATGTCATGGTTGCAAAATGGGCAATTCAAGACAGTAAGGTGGTTTATAGTCTTCCAAAATCCATTGACTGGCAAAAAGAACTTGAGAGTTTGAAAAAAATCAATGTAAACCACCGGCGTTTTAGAGGCCATTACACTGTGACGGACACCAAAATTGGAGAAACACGACAGGTAAGATTTGTCGCAAACACTTCAAGCCAAGAAGTTCAGAAAATGGCAATTCATACAATCGGTTCCCGTGTGTCTTACTACCTAATAGAAAAACATAGCTCAAGTTTTTTCTCAGAGTCATTTATTCGGTTTGAGTTTGAACCCACATCCTACTCTCTGGAACTAAAGCAAAAAATAAACTTCGTATTCGAGAATAAAAGCTATGTCAAAGGTCTAATTCTGCCGGCAGGCGATTTGTATCAAATAAGTTTTGATTTTGGAGGAGTAAAGGCGCCCGTTCAAGCTATGATCAATTTTAATAAAACCTCTCCTAGCTTCTATATCCTCAATGATTCAGAAAGAGTCGGATTTAACCAGTTTCACGTTTCTGGAGACACTTTTATATACCGTTCAGACCATTTCGATTCTAAGTTTCGACTAATCAATATAGCCGACAGTGTGTGGTCAGGTGAATGGGTTAATCGAAAGAATGAAGTGGACCAAACCATACCTGTTACCCTTAAGAAAAACATACCGTTTCGGTTTAAGCCTAGTGTGGTTCCAAATCTAAATATCTCTGGTGATCATGCTCTTGTTTTTGTTCATTCAGACGGGGCTGTTGATAACCCAAGAGTTCTTAGACTATCCCAAAACCACCATTACCTAAAGGGCTCTATTCTTACAAAAACCGGAGACTATCGATACCTTGAAGGGGTTGTTCGGAATGATTCTTTTTTACTCTCTACTATGGATGGCACTCACGCTTATTTTATTGAGGGCAGAATAAGTAAAGACTCCATCAATGGTTTTTTTTACAGTGGACCAACCAAGCCTACCAAATGGTTTATTGACCCCTCTAAAAGTCCAGAGCTTACTGATCCGGAAAAACTCACGAATAAAACAGGAAATAAAAGATTCTACTTTTCCTTTCCAGACACAAATAATGAGGTTGTAACGCTTTCGGATTCCACTTTTCTAAACAAACCTGTGGTTGTCTCAATTATGGGAACTTGGTGTAGTAATTGTGCAGATGAGGCCCGGTTTCTAAAAGAAGCGCACCGCCTTTACCATAAAGATGGGTTAAGAATAGTGGCTATAGACTTTGAATTGATTGCTGACTCAAATAGAGCGCTTGCAAATATCAAGCGCCATGTGAATAGTTTAAACCTTGACTATCCTGTGCTCTTAGGTGGATTAAAAAGCACTAAAGCAACCACACACGATATCTTTCCTTCACTTTCTACGGTCCTTAGTTATCCCACAATGATTGTCTTGAATAAACATCATGACATCATTAAAATTCACACTGGTTTTAACGGCCGTGCTACAGGGCCTGAAACCTTTGGATTGTTTAGGAAGGAATATCTCTCTCTTTTTGATTCTTTAATAAAAGAGGACTAGGAAAACAATGGCTACACTTGAGCGCCAATGTCTGCCACACTGGTAATAGTCAATCCAGCGATATCGCGGTCAAAATGATACCATGCGCTCTTATCATTTCCCATAAGTTTGATTTTATCTAAGATGGTCTTTGCTGTCGCCTCTTCCTCCAATTGTTCACTCACATACCATTGCAAAAAGTTATGCGTAGTAAAATCATTCTCCGCTAAACAAATACCTACCAACTTGTTAATTGACTGGGTAACCGATACTTCATACTTATATAGGTCCTGAAAAATCTCCGTAGCGTTTTTCACGCTAATGCTTGGCTTGTTATATGCTGACACTACCGCCTCACCATCCCTTTCGATTACATATTTCATAAGCTTTAGCATATGGAACCGTTCCTCGTCACTCTGTTGGTACATGAAATTAGCAACTCCACTAAAGCCATTCGAGTCTGCCCAACACGCTAGCGCCAGGTAATAGTTGGAAGAGTTACCCTCCATTTTAACTTGATCGTTTAATGCTTTCTCAACTCTCTTTGATAACATGTCTTTTTGATTTTTGTGAATGTACATCTAAGAAACAAAGTGTTGGTCCTCAATGTTTTCAAATAAGCTTATTCACAACTGTTCTAAATAAACTGGAGATAATAAAGAATGATTAACCTTCGCGCTTCAAGCACTTCATTAGTAATTGATTCCTTTGTGTGAATATATATGTCGAAAAAATCATTTAAGAAATTAGCGAAGCAAGTAAAGCGGACGCGAAGTTTCGTTACTCAAGTCTACAGAGACAACCCTAAAACCCTTCTAAATCACAAGCAACTTGCGGCTCGGCTAGAAATACAAGATGCAGTTCAAAAACAAGTGCTTATTACTGTGTTGGAAGCAATGGTTAAAGACGGTCACCTTAAAGAGGTAAGTCGCGGTAAATTCTATTGGATTGGTCCTGTGCAAGAAACGGAAGGAATAATAATGTTCCAGCGCAGCGGCATGGCTTTTGTTAAGATTTCTGGTCAACCTCAAGATGTTCTTATTCCTGAACACGCCACCGGAATAGCGCTTCACGAGGATCGGGTGATCATAAGGCTCACCAACTCAAAGAAGGGTACTAGACCCAAAGGTAAAGTGGTAGAGGTGGTAGAGCGGTCCAAAGAAACGTTTCCAGCTATCATCTTTAAGCATGAGCATAATTTTTTCGCGGTTCCGGATAATCCACGTTTGGGTACAGACTTTTTTATTCCCCCCGAACAATTAAGCGGTGCAAAAAATGGAGATAAGGTGGTTGTGCGTTTCGCAGATTGGGCTAATCCTAGATTAAACCCCACCGCTAGCGTGGAACAAGTGCTTGGCCGACCAGGCAATATGCGCGCAGAAGGTGATGCAATATTAGCTGAATTCGGTTTTCCGTTGAAGTTTCCAAAACACGTTGAAGACGAATGTGTATTAATTGAAAAGTCAATCTCTGAAAAAGAAATAGCGGCGCGTAAAGATCTACGTAATCTTTTGACATTTACCATTGACCCTAACGATGCCCAAGACTTTGATGACGCTATTTCTTTTCAAATTTTGGATAATGGAAATTTTGAGGTGGGTGTTCATATTGCAGACGTTACTCATTATGTGTCCCCTGGGTCTGAAATAGAAAAAGAGGCGAAGAATAGGGCAACATCTGTCTATCTAGTGGATCGTGTAATACCTATGCTTCCAGAAACTTTATCTAATAAGCTCTGCTCACTAAGACCAAATGAAGACAAGCTTACTTACAGCGTTATTTTTGAACTGAATTCAGATGCAGAAATAAAGAAAACGTGGATAGGAAAAACCATTATTCACAGTGATCATCGGTTTACGTATGATGAGGCTCAGCAAATTATTGAATCCAACTCCGAACTTTATCATGAAGAATTAGATGCGGTGAATTTATTAGCCACGAAGCTTCGAATCCGACGATTAGAGCAAGGAGCAATTGCTTTTGAAAAAAGTGAAGTCAAGTTTAAACTTGATGAGAAAAAGAAGCCTATTAATGTGTTTTTCAAAGTACAAAAAGACGCACATAAACTTATTGAAGAGTTTATGCTTTTAGCGAATAAGGCTGTGGCAATAAGGGTGGGAAAAAAGAAAAATGAAGGAGATAAGGTAAAGACATTTGTTTATCGAATTCATGATCAACCTGATCCCACGAAACTTAAGGAGCTAACTCAATTTATTGGAAGGTTTGGTTATAATCTTGACCTTACCACACCACAAAAACTTGCTGGAAGTATTAATGCTATGCTGCGCAAGATTAAAGGTAAGCCAGAGCAAAATATCATAGAAATGCTCACTATAAGATCTATGGCTAAAGCGGAATACTCACCCAATAATATTGGTCATTTTGGATTATCTTTTCCATATTACAGTCACTTTACTTCACCTATACGCAGGTATCCGGATATGATGGCGCATCGTATGCTACACAATTATTCAAATGATGGAAAAAGTAAAAATCTTGATGAGGTGGATAAGCTGTGTAAGCATAGTGGAATTATGGAGCGTAAAGCTGCTGATGCTGAAAGACAATCAATTAAACTTTATCAAGTCATTTACATGTCTGATTTTATAGGGCAATCTTTTGAAGGAGTAATAAGTGGGGTTACTGAATGGGGAGTTTTTGTGGAAATAACCAAAAATAAATGCGAAGGTATGGTTAGGCTTAAAGATATTGATGGAGATTATTATTTCTACGATCAAAAGAATATAGCAATTGTTGGTCAACGCACTAAACGGTCTTTCATGCTTAGTCAAAAAGTAGAAGTTCTTGTAGAAAATGCAGATGTTGAAAATCTTAGAATCGACTTAAAGTTGGTCTAGATTTTCAAAAGTCTGTTTACCTTCTGATTGAAAGAGGTGTTTAAGATAATGAAGCTTGTAATCCTTAAATCAAGTTTAGTTTTTGCTGCAGGGCTTCTTTATACGATCCACCAACTGGAATAATCTTTTTCTCATTTTCCATCACCACATTAGAATGATCTATTTCTTTGATTTTATCTATTCTAATAATGAAGGAACGATGCACTCTACAGAAGTCGTTTGTTGGCATTTTTGACTCAATATCCTTCATCGTGCTATGTATGGTATAACGCCTACCAAGCGTATTAATCACTACATAGTCTTTCAACGCTTCAATAAAATAAATATCATCATACTTAATCTTTACAAGCCTTTGATTGGCTTTCACAAAAATCATATCAGCAGAGTCTTGCTGTTCTGCAAGCTTGTAATAGTAGTCTCGCTCTTTCTTAACCACCTGTTCTTTACTGTGTTTGTAGAGCGCAATTTCAATCGCTGTTTGAATATCTATCTCCTTGAAAGGTTTAATAATATAACCGTATGGTTCTGTTTCTTTTGCCTTATCAACCGTATCTCGATCTGTATAAGCAGTTAAAAATATTATAGGCACATCTTTAGTTTCTCTAATTGCTGCCGCTGCCTGAATTCCTGTAAGCTCTCCCTTTAGCATTATATCCATCATCACTAAGTCTAGCTTAACCTCTTTGGTTTTTTCTATCGCATCCTCACCTGTTGAGCATATACCGATAACGTTGTAACCAAGCTTTTTTAGACATATTTGAATATCCTTAGCAACAATACTTTCATCCTCAACAACTAAAATATTCATGGACATAATGGGTGACAAAATTTAAAGCAGAAAGATAAAAATATTTCTCTGTGTTCTATGCTTTTGGTCAACTACCCATCTTCACCTCTGGTTTGTTTTTTCACCCGCACACCATCTACTTTTACCTCTCTACCAGAACTATATTCTATTGAAATCATGGTGTTACCGTTCTCATAATATCTAGTCCATTCTCCATCCTTAATTCCACTCACATATTTACCCTCAAGCATTTTTTGACCATTAGGATAATACCAAATATGGTTCTCTTGCGGAAAATCATCGAAGAACTCGCCTTCATATTTCAGCTTTCCAGACTTGGTATATGTGTGAATCCACTCTCCAGTCTTTGATCCATATTCATATTTTCCAAGCTCTTGATGGTCTCCTATTTCATAAAGCCATTCACCTTCTTCCTCTCCGTTGACATATTCACCTTTCGTAATTACAGTGCCTGAATCGCTGTATTCGTATAGCCAGCCATTTTCTATACCATTCTTGAATGTCTCTTCCCTCAAGAGATTTTCTGATTTATAAAACCATTTCCACAGGCCATCAGGTAAACCCTTTGCGTTATAGTTTCCTTTTTGTTCTAAAATACCATTGATGTAGTAGTATTTCCAGATTCCAACTTTAAACCCTTTATCATAGTTCCCTAGTGCTTTTATCTCTCCTGTAGGATAAAAATACTCTAGCCACCCGCCTTCTTTCAATCCATCGCGGGTCATATCTCCTTCTGATATAAGCGCGTCTTTCTTGTACACTTTGGCACTGTCTATTTCACCCTGAGTATTAAACCAAAGATGTGTGCCGTGCTTTTTTCCTTCTCTGTATGTTCCTCTATACTTGAGCTTCCCTTCCGCTTCTTCCTTGGTATAGTATCGTTCTTTCACATCAAGCGAATTCAGCTCTTCAGCATCAATTATTTGTTGCCCTTTCTTAAATTTTTGTATTTCTAGAAGATCTCCTTTACTGGTATATGTTTTCCAATAACCGTCTTTTTCACCATTACGATATTTACCCTCGGCTATAACATTTTTATTTCTGTCAAACTCTTTCCAGACTCCTTTTTTATTTCCATCACTATCTGTTCGGTTAATAATATCCTTCTTAGTTAGAATGCCGTGTTTATAAAACCAGAGCGTGATTATGTTTCCATTTTTATCATACTCAAAAGCCACACCGTTTTCCTTACCTCTTTCAAACGGTATCTCTTTTTTAACTGATCCGTTGTCAAAGTAGATAGTTTTCAATCCGACCAAGGTGTCGCGATGATATTCGGAAGTAGAGGTTAAAAAACCCTCTTTATTATAGGTTTTAGTTAAACCATCTCTAAGTCCTTTTCTGTAGGTGATTTCTTGCTTTAAAACACCTTCTTCGGAGTAAAATCTCCAAATGCTATCAAGCTTAAAATCCTTGCGATTTCCTTCAGATTTTAATTGTCCTGTGGGGTTGTAGTTTTTCCAATAACCTTCTGGTCTTCCATTGTTAAGATTTCCTTCACTGCTAATTTGACCGTTTTCAAAATAAAATTTATTGAAGCCGTTAAGTTTGGTTTGTTTTTTTTGAGCTGAAACATTACAAGGTAAAAGTAGAATTACGCTCAGTAGCAATCCCAAAAGCCTTTGTGTTTCTTTATCCACTAAACCATTAATCATTAATTTTTAAATAAATCTATTATAATAATATATACTGTTAGTTCTGTGAATAGAAACTAAGCAATTCATTTGGTTAGTGAAGTTATCAATTGAAGTGAACATACTCTAAACACTAAACATTAGGAAAAGGTTGGAATATCTAAGGTTATTGACAATGGTTAATAAGTATTAGTAACACGATTCCTTGTGAAAGAAAAAGACGGAGATAATTACATGAAGTGCTTATTTCTTTCTATCAACTTCCAATAAGTAATTCGACATCATCTCGATAAAAAAACCATATGATAATTAAAGTAACAAAAGCAAGAAAAATCTATCCGAAGTAATGAACCAAAATCAACAGGTTATGAATACCATTAAAGACGGTTTAACTTTGACGGAAATTAGTCTAAAATGAAAATTGCAATTGGCTGTGATCATGCAGGGTATGAGATGAAAACTGCTATAATCAAACACCTCCAAAACAAAAAGCATCACGTGGACAATTATGGAACTGATGGTCCTGAAAGCGTGGACTATTCAGATCACGGACATCAAGTCTGCTCCGCTATTGAGTCAGGAAAAAACAACGTTGGAATATTAATATGTGGAACGGCTAATGGTATGACAATGACAGCTAATAAGCATAAGGATATACGTTGTGGTTTATGTTGGTTACCAGAAATTGCTGAGTTAATAAAACAGCACAATAACGCGAACGTGATAGCGCTACCCGCCCGCTTTATTTCAGTAAACTTAGCTATTGAAATTGTGGACGCATATTTAAACGCGGAGTTTGAAGGAGGGAGACATCAAAAGAGAATAGATAAGATTACGTGTTAATCACACTAACCCAAATAGATTTAGAACAAGCGTATTCTCGAATATCAAAGGATATTAAAAAAACACCTTTGATTCGAAGCAGTTTTCTCAGTAAACGATGGGAAGCTGATGTTTTTCTAAAGTGTGAACAGTATCAAGAAATAGGCGCGTTTAAGATCCGAGGAGCGGCTAATTTTTGTCGTTTACTTTATTTAAATAGCTATAAGAATCAATTGATAACACATAGTTCTGGAAATCACGCTCAGGCAGTTGCTTATATGGCGAGTCTCTTAGGTTATCATGCTGACATCGTCATGCCCTCAAACTCTAATAAAGTTAAGATAGCTAATGCTAAACGGTGGGGAGCAACCATACACCTTTGTGAGCCAACGATTGAGTCAAGGGAAACAACAGCCCACACTTTAGTCAAAGAAAAAAAAGGCGTTTTAGTTCCACCTTATGATCATGAATGGATCATTGCTGGCCAGGCAACAGCATCCATGGAGAGCTTTAAAGAAGTCCCTTTCATCGATATTATTATGACACCTCTTGGTGGTGGAGGTTTGCTTTCAGGAACCTGTCTCGCTAGAAACTATTTTTCGAAGCAAACAGAGGTGGTTGGCTCTGAGCCAAACAATGCGCGTGATGGTTTTGAGGGTTTAAAAATGGGTAAGCGGGTTAAATCACACAAACCAAACACCATTGCTGATGGATTAAGAACCACAGTAGGTGAAATACCATTTCAAATACTTAAGTCGCATTTAGACAAACTTTGGTTGGCGCCTGAAGAGGATATAAGGTATTGGTTTTATACTTTTCTGCGGGAAGAAAGAATGGTGGTTGAACCATCGTGTGTGGTTCCAATAGCGGCTGCCGACCAGCAAAAGAATTATATCAAAGGAAAGCGAATTGTCATAGTAATGATCGGGGGAAATGTAGATTTTAACAACCTACCTTGATTATTGTAAGGGTCTAACCGATTTAACCATTGCTTCTATTTCACGAATAAATGCTCGCTTATTAAATTGTGGTCCGTAGACATAACCCTCGACCATATATTGTTTTTTGTTTGTATCATTATAAAAAGCTAAGGAATAAAAAGGCCCGCCCATAAAAACACCCTTCACTCCACCCATGCGCCACAAACCTCTTATTTCTTTAGCCACCGACTTATTATAATTAATTATAGTGACGTTTGGGGGAATATAACGGTCGCTGATGCTCATATAACTTTCTTTTGGCCCAACCACTAAAGCTTTATTAATTTTTGATTTCCACGCGAGCAGACTGCTGTCGCTAAACTGGAGGGTGTCTGTATATGGTCGGCTATAAATGAGTATTCCTTGGTTGATCTGGTGTTGTAATCCTCCAACAGGTTTTTCTCGGTCAATACGCAACCAAACAGTATTATCTGATGTGGTTTTTGCTAAGGCGACACCTTCTTGAAGTATGATGCTTACGCCTGTAATTTCTGAAACATCCTTATTCAAGTCTTTATTGCCAAACGTTAGATTTCTGGACACGAGGCGGTCTATTTCTGCGCGATGAAATTCTTTCAGAATAGTTGATAAGCCAGAACCAGAAAAGGTTTGAAGCTCTTTCGATGAATTAAAGGTTATGATGATATGTAGTTGGTTTTTAGCGTAGACATTTTTTCTCTTCACCACATTTAACTCATTAGAAGGGTCTATTCTAAACTCTAATAAATTCCTGTGCGTTTTGAACACTTCTGAAAACGCCTCTTTATTCACTTCAACCGTTGTAAACATAGGCTCATCTGCAGGCAAACCTGGAAAGAACCCAAGCACCCCCCTTTTTAAAAAATTTGTTTCATCAAGCGCCCAAACGGCCTTTGGGGCAACAATCACAATTTCTCCTTGTCGTCCAGTGTATGCCGGCTTATAGCTGTTAATACTCTCAGAATCTACGCAGGAATTGAATAGAACAACAAGCAGTAGCGATAAACGAAGGGAAAGCTTAACCATTTTTATTGACGATTATTTTTTGTCCAGGCTTCATATTGGTAAAGTCAACATCGCTGTTCCACCGTTTTAATTGATCGAGCGATATACCCTGTGACTTTGCAATATCCCAAAGCGTATCTCCAGAGCGGATAGAGTACAAGGTGTTGTTTCCAGACTTTGAAATAACAGGCTTTGATGATATGGTTTGAGCAGGTGTTCCGTCTGTATATAAGACTAGCTTTTGCCCAACGCTTAAACGTGTTGAGGTTAGTCCATTCCATTGCTGCAGCTGGCTTACTGTGCAATGGTGTTGCGCTGCGATCTTACCCAAGTAGTCGCCTGATTGTACGATGTAATACTGATTTTTTAAGGGGGCTGAAATAGGCTTAGATGAAGATATTTCTATGAGCGCCGCTTCCAAAAGGTCTTGGTTTACAACCCAAAGATCTACCGCTTCTTTAGGAACATAAACGATACTACGCTCTTTATTATAGGCTGGCACAACACCTAATTTGTATGCTGGGTTAAGTTCTTTTAATATGTCATCGTCCAATTGGAGCACTTCAGACAATTGATCAAAAGATGTAGAGCTTTTTAAGTGAATTGTATCAACAGTATGTGCATAAAAGGCAGTAGTAGTTGGATAAATCAAATGTTCTTGGTGGTAGGCAAACAGATAATTTACTGCAATAAACGCAGGGACGTACCCTCGAGTTTCTCGAGGTAGATAAGGATAAATATCCCAATAAGTTTTTCCGCCACTACGCCTTATAGCTCTGGAAACACGACCTTCACCACAATTATAAGCCGCCAGGGCTAAGTCCCAATCATCAAATAAGTTATAGAGATATTTTAAATAAGCGCAAGCAGCTTCGGTAGATTTTTTTGGATCACATCGATCATCTACATACGAATTAATGGTTAGCCCGAAGTGTTTACCTGTACGATACATAAACTGCCATAACCCTGAGGCTCCAGCGCGACTTTTTGCAGTCGGATTGAGCCCAGACTCAACCACAGCTAAGTACTTCAGCTCTAGCGGTAATCCATATCTATCTAAAACTTCTTCAAAGAGCGGAAAATACTGCACACTTCTACCTAAGCTATTAGAGCTTAACAGGCGCTTTTTTGTCACATACAGATGAATAAAAGCCTCAACACGTTCATTGTGTGATAAATCAAATGGCGTCTTTTTATCAAGCATGGCAAGACGCTTAGCATATACATGGCTAGAATAAACTGGCGCAGAGTCACTTGTCATCAATTCGCTTAACAAGATGAGAGAGTCATAAGCGATCAATTCTTCATGATAGCAACGAATAATGCTATCTAAATGGTCGGCATAAGGCATTGATCTCAACGCAAAGGAGGTGTCATTTACCGTCAGACTGTCTTTTATCGTGTAGTGTCCGCCAGCTACGGCCAATGTGTTTAGGAAGATGATGAAAGAAAGCAGGTTAATTAGCTTCATTTTAGCGAAAATCATCATTTAGAAAAAATATAATATTGATCTATAAGCAGGCCGCGCCTTGAAAAAGAGTTTCTTCTGCGAATGGTTTACCCATAAGTTGAATACTTGTGGGCAAACCTTCAGAAGTTTCACCCATCGGCAAGGCTATCGCTGGGTTGCCAGCAAGATTGGCCTGAACCGTAAAAACATCCTCTAAGTATAGTGAGATGTTATCATCTACCTTCTCACCAATTCTAAATGCTGGGTGTGGGGTGGTGGGTGAAATAACAAAGTCAGCTTCATTCAGCATTTCTTCTGTAGCGGCTTTGATGAGCCGCCTCACTTTC